>ULUV01036525.1_pt1 | contig 59712 bp, 102 predicted proteins | sample 1958921 | NCBI WGS metagenome assembly ULUV01 (sample SAMEA4835772, study PRJEB28245) | human gut metagenome | biome: gut microbiome; material: fecal sample | place: Denmark | collected 2008
CTACGTTGCCGGAGATGCCCGGCACGCTGCCCTTGCTGGTGTGCTGGTGCGCATTGTACTTAAAGCTCACTTTGGGGGCCTTTCCGGTGTAATCGGCCAGCCAGACGTCGTAAGGCTTGAGCGCTGCGCCGCCCATATAAAGGCGGGAGTTGGCAAAACTGGTATAGGTGTAGAGCTGAGCGTAAAAGCCCATCGCCTCGATACGAGCCAGTGCATAAGCCGTCAGGTCGGTGAGGGCCTGCTTGCCCAGTTGCTTGAACTTATTGTCCTCTACGTCTACAGCCACCGGAAGGGTCAGCTCTTTCCCCCGCAGAGCTTCGGACAGAAGGGCCAGCTCCTTATCTGCACCGGTGCGGCTGATGGCGTAGGTGTAGTAGTAGACGCCCACGTCCAGCCCAGCAGCCCGGGCGTTGCGGTAGTTATCCTCAAAGGTTGGGTCGATATACAGGCCGTCTGCCCGCTTGGAGAACTTTTTGTTGGTGGATACCGTCTTGAGCATGACGCCCTTGTAGCCAGCCGCTTTGACCTTGCGCCAGCCGTCGAGGGTGATTTTGCCCTGATACCGGCTCACGTCGATGTACCGGTAGGGCGGATCGCCCTCCCAGCCGGGAGGAGCGGAGGCTTTGGTGTCCACGGTGGACGCCTTAGGAGAGGCATCTGCGGAGGGATGGGAAGGGCCAAAAATGCCCGCGAGAAGGTTGCTCAAAAACTCAAGAAAGCTCATACAACCACGTCCTTCCTCAGGCGTTGCTTTCGCCTACGATTTCCTCAAACCCGCTCTTGATGAGAATGCCCTTCACCTTCGGCTTCAGCAGACGAGGGCAGCGCTCATACAGAGCCTTTGCCTCCTCCACAGTCTCAGCGGACATGATCTCCTGTGCCCATAACATAGCCATCATAAGTACCATCCTTTCGATTTTTTGTGTGATTTTATGCATAAACAATCTCCGACATTTCCATCAGACATTGTGTAAGCATTTCGTTCTTTCCCTGAAGCTCTGCGATTTTCTCGGCGTCAGTCTTCTCGACAGGCTCCGCCCAATCCAGATACTTTTCGGGAGCAGCCGTGACCTTTTCGAGGTCGATTTTGCTCTCATCAGCCACGATTTCCCGGTAGTCGCACTCCCACACCTGCTGTACGGGTTGAGATTCGTCATACTGCCGCTCCGTCCACTGGCCGTTGACACAGATAAAGATATACAGCGTATGGCCGTCACGCACAGACCGAACGGCAGGCTGCTCTGCATCGAAACTTGCTTTCATGTGCAACAACTCCTTTCGTTTTATAGTTGCCTCATGCCACCTTGCTTTCAGTGGGACTTCCCCCTCTGCCGCAAGCGGCATTCACCCCGGCGCAAGGTGTCAATCGGCGGCCAAGTAAACCCAGTTCTTGCTCACAAGCCAGCCCCAGCAATTCACACACGACGCGCCAGCACTCGACCAGGCCCCGAGAAAACCGCCTTGCAGATATTCACGCATGGCATTCTTGCTTGCGTTGTTACTGCCATAAACGAGGTCGCCGACGCCCGTTTTATCTCCGGAGCCTTGCGTTGCAAGCCACGTTACGCAGGTCTCGGGGTCAAAGCTGATGTCTCCAATCCACCAGTCGCCCGCAGGAAAGTTGCCGACCTTTTTATACTTCGCCAGAATCTCGGCGTCAGTCTTGGTATGCGCTACGCCAGCAGGACAGACATATACGTCCTTGCCGTTACTGTCGTCAAAGGCGAGTACCACATCACTGAGCACTTCATAGCCGCCCACAGCATACTCGATGCCCTGCACGCGATAGGGGTGCTTAGAATCCGTATTGCTGCCGGGACTGCCATCATGGTGGCCGATGACCGCGTCTGTTGTGCCGCTGTGCCAGTGCATCGTAGACAGAGTGATAGGTGCGTTCAGGGTGTCAGACAGAGCGACAGGCATCGTGTCAAAAGCGTCGCAGTCCAGATACACAGCACTGGTCGTATCATCGATGGGTTCAATCTTGAGAATTTTGGCTTCGTCTGCATACTGATGGACAGTCGAAACACTACGGTCATTATTGACAGTGCCGTCGCTGCCCTTAGAACCGTATCCAACAGAAACCCGGCTTCCGACCAGCAAGTTCTTCGCCTGCGCCGCTGTGACAGGGAAGTATGTCAGCTTCTCGCTTCGCTGTACAGCTGCGGGATACTGGAGATTATAGCTCGCAGTGCCTGCATACTTCTCCTGACTGGACTTCACAGCGCACTTGATGGAATTGAACAGGATTTGCCATGCAACTTTCTCGCCACCAGCGCCCTTATAGCCAGCGCCCTTCTTACCATAGTCTGTAATCAGGCTGTTATACGACTGGTTGCGTGCCGGAACGAGGTCGTACACGCTTCGCAGCAACCCATCCTCGCCCACGCCACTGAAGAACTTCGAGTGAATGACGTAGGGATATACGGTGTCGCCAGACTTGGCAGCGGCCCACGGGGTAAATCCGTCTTGCGGGGAGTCAGTGATAGACCACAGGATATAATCCGGGTCGCTGTCGTCCCACCTGACGTAAGGAGTCATCTGGATAACGCCCACGTCCACAGTGCCAGTCTTGCGGTAATCGTCGCTCAGATGCTCGATAGCTGTAGGGTAGGCGTGGCCAGAGGCATCCCTCTTGTAGTTGCAGTTGTACCACTTGAAAAGGGGAATGTCGGCATAGTCGTCCCGCCCCTCAACAGTGTCGGTAGACGGCTCGCACACAAGGCCCGCGTTGTCGTCCAGCTTTTCGCAGTTGACGGTGGGGTTCGTGGCAAAGCGTGGGATTTTTACGGTGTAGACCTTTCCAGTGCGGGGGAGCTTAAAGAGCACGTCAACGGCAATATCAATGGCGCTCGCGGTGGGGATGCCAAAGTTCAGCACAGCATTGTGCTCATCGCCGGAGTTTGTGACGGTCGGAGCGGCACCAGCGCCAAGGCCGGTCACAGTGCCGACCGCGACAGTGGCGGCAGGGCCAGTCTCGCCGGTGTCTCCTTTTTCGCCCCTGTCGCCCTTTTCGCCTTTGAAGTTGCCACTGGCAATGCCGTCTTTCAGCTCCTGCAAGCTGTCGGCGGCCTGTTGGGCGCTCTGGCTCGCATTACCCGCACTGGTGGATGCCTCGCTTGCTGCGGTCTTTGCGGCTTCTGTGGCGGCATTTACCTGCTCGACGGCTTTGTCCCGGGCAGCATCGATGGCCTGCGTAGCGGTAGACTGCGTATCGGTCACGGCCTTTACTGCTGCGCTCTTAGCCGCTTCTACGTCGTCGAGGGCACTGGCCTTGGCCGTATCTACCGCAGCGGTCGCGGACGTCTGCTTGGCTGCCACAGCCTCCAGCGCATCGGATTTTGCAGCGCTGATTTTGTCCAGCGCGTCGGTGCGGACTTCTTCGGTCTGCTGCCGGGCAGTTTCAGCCCGGGTCGCTGCGGTTTCAGCTCCATCCCGAGCCTGTTCTGCCCGCTGTGCGGCCTGTTCCGAAGCGACGCGGTTCGCTTCCTGCTCCTTGACCCACTGCTCCTCCGTGCCAGTATACCCGTACTTGACGGCGATTGCGTAGGCACTGTATGGGCCGATTTTCATTTTCTTGCTCATTTATATACCACCTCCAAATTACCCTGTCCGTCGTCCTGCAAAGTGAAGTCATCGGTCAGATTGTCCGATACCACAAGCGACAGAGTGCCGCTGTTGTTATCGTCTTCCAGATACAAAAATCCTTTGTTTTCTGCCGCCTGTGCGGCAAGCTCTGCCTGACGAGTGGCTTCGGCGGCGCTGGTAGCGGAGGACAGGGCGTTTTTCTCGGCGCTCTCCGCGCTTACCAGTGCCGATGCCGCGCTCGTTGCCGCTTCATCGGCAGATGCCCCGGCCCGCTCTGCCGCGTCCAGCGCTTCCGTTTTGGACTGCTCCGCAGATGCTGCCGATTCCTTCACGGCATCCACAAAAGCCTGCCATGCAGGTGTTCCCGGTTCCGGCTCTGTGCCGTCCTCCGTGCCGGAGTTTGCGGCCACCCGGTAGCGCAGGTCAGCGCTGGTCACGGTCTTGGTGCCGTCGCTGCCCTCAAAGGTGATACAGCCGCTGCCCGGCTGTGCGGTCACGCCGGCAGGCACATCCACATAGCCGCCCACCACCAGCGAGGAGAGCGGGTCTTTGCCGTCCGGGACGTGCCAGAAGCAGCGGACGGCCAGCCCTTCCCACTCACCGGAAGCGGTGACAGCAAGGCGGTACACGCCCCGATTCTTGGTGTAGCCGAAGCGAAGCATCTGCTCATAGCCTGCCAGCTTTGCAGCGCCGTTGGAGGCAAGAGATACGTTAAGCTCAATCATAAGCGCGCTCCTCTCTTATGCGGTATAAGGCTCGCCGGTGACGTTTTCGTACTCCGCAGCAGTCAAGCGCTGACGCTCCACCAGCAGTTTGACCATGTCTTTGTTCCAGTGGCCAGCGGTGTATGCGTCCTTGGGGGTGACGCTGCTTTCGATGGGCACGCCATCAAGAAGACACAGATACTCCATCAGTGAGGCGGTTTTTGCGGTGTCGGCATCGTTGTTTAGAAAAAGAGAATTGAACGTATCCGCGTTCATTGGCGTGCCTTCAACGATAGGCTTGTCGTTACGGACGAGAGTGACAACCTCTGATGTGCCATCAGATTTTATCATAGTCCAACGCCCGGGATATTTTGCCTTTCGGTCAACAAAGCGCATTAGGGTTCACCTCCACATATAAGCTCAGAACAATAGATTAAATGGTCTTTAGCCATTGCTTCAATATCAAACAAAACCTTTTCCAACTGATTGACGGCCGAAAAACGATAGCTGAAGCTTCCCGGAGTTTCAGGGGTGGAACTTTTTCCGCTACATTTTGAACGAATGGAGGATATATTGCTCAACCATCTAGCGCAGTCATCAGTAGTCAAGTAGTCATCTACGCCCCAGACTGTTTCCGTAGGCTCAATGACCGTAGCAGTGCCAGAGAAGAGAATCTTGCTGTCTCCATCGTAGTAAGCGCTGGCGTTGGCGATGTCGATAATGCCATTCTCTACCACCCACTCGGGTTCCACCGAAGGAGGATAGAAGTTGTTAACGGCGGACATATACAGCTGATACTCCATGCCTTTTTCGAGTGGAAGGTCTCCCATGTCAAGGGTCACGTCGTTGTAGCCCCGGATAAGCTCCAGCGAGAGATCTACCAGTCGGGTTTGGTCAGCCGCCTTGCGCAGGATGGCCCGGCTTTTTCCGGCCACAAACCCCTTGATGCGGAAGGACATCGAGTGGAGCAGCAAACCGGGCTTTTTGGCGGTCAGCGGCACAAAGAACTCGGCGTGGGAGGGGTAGGTGTCCCACGATGGAATATCGCCGTCTTGGTTTCTCGCTGTAACAACTTCTACTTTTTTTTGAACAATTCTTGCGGAATAATCTGCGCCAACGATTTCGGCGAGTTCTTTAATTCCGTTTTCAATGCGATTATAATCGGTGTAGCTGAGTGCGCCTTTCATGCCAGCGGCCCATTCTTGCTGCTCCTCTTCTGTCCATGTGCCGGTTCTGGCTTTGACAGCGATTTCTTTTACGCGGTCAATATCCGCTTGTGTGCGGTCTGTAATCCATGTTGCCATGTAATCACCTTTCAAAAAACTAATTTGCCATTGGCATCGATTTGTGTGGTTTCGGGCAGGGTAAACGAAGGATGTGCGCAATAATAGAGCAAATTAGGCCCAATGGCAGCTGTATGACCCCACAATACTGAAAATCCAGAATCTCCATAGATGACAGTGTCTTCAAGAGTTGTAACCATCCTACTCAGAAAATCTTTACGGTCACTGGAATGGAGACCAGAGGCATACGCGGCACTATAAAGGTAAGGAGTTCGAGTGAACACGCGGCAGCTACCATCAGTGATAGCTGCATTATCGGCAGCAAGCATGGATTCCAATATGACCTTGGCCTGCGGGAACGAAGTTCCTTCATTGTATTTATAGTCAGGAGAGTTCTTTGTCCAGCCAAAAACGTCATTGCCTTCGCAATCGCCTCCAAATTCATGCGCAGAAGGCAAAAATACAGCTTTAGACATAGTGCTCACCTTGCTGCTTCCAACAGAGAAATCCATAGCAGTAAAGCCGGGAGTGTAATAAAATGTAGTGCTGCCAATCGCTTCTTTTTGTGCCGAAGAGAAGGTATTGAGATACTCGCCATTAAGCCATGTATTTATATCGCTCTGTGCATAAGCAGACCAACTGGAGTCCCAACTCATAAGGACTGGATAACGCTTACGAATCAAAAACGTACGTCCTGCCCCGTTCAGCTCGCTCTCATAGTCATGCTTGGCGACAATGAACTCCACGACGTTGCTGCCCTCGTCCATAAGCACCGTCCCGCCCTCCGGAATATCGGAAAGATAATATCCAGTGGTGAGGAACGAACAACTGGCAGAATTGCCACCAGCGGAAGCAGTAACGATAGCTGTGCCGGGGGAGTTCCATTTGACCTGACAGGTGGACTTTCCCTCTGTATTGGTAAGCACATGGAGGGAAACAATACCTTCGGGAGATGCAGACCAACTGATTTTGGGTGAATCTTGGGAGGCAGGGGAAAGAGTAGCAGTGATCACTACAGACTGTCCCCACTCGAGTGTCTCGTTGGATTTGTCTACGATCAAAGACTTAACATCCGCCATCATATATCCTTCAAGCTTGCCTTTAAAGCACCCATTGTAGGTGTAAGACACATTTGTCAGTAACAGAGTTGCGCTGTAATCAAACTGATGATGGATTTTCACGAAATCCAAAGCGTCCGTTGTGGGACTGGCTCGATATTCCAAAGTGGCTTTGCGCCGATTAGAAAGCACGCTGTAAGATTCCGTAAGGGCGTTTCGAGACTTTTCAAGCGTAGACTCAGAAAGAAGAGCGTTGCTCAAGCTTTGGGATACGCCACGCCCGGAAGGGTTTTCAGGGTAAGCGTATGTTTTGTTCCCAACAGAGGTCGTGACATTAAGAAGGTTTTGTGCAAAAGTGATTTCAGGCCAAGAGTAATTGTTGAGAAGAGTGATGTCCTCAACATTCGTACCGGAGCCAAATTCATACGCCCGCTTGATGGTGATAACGCCATCTCGCGTCTGATATAGTGCCATGCCCGCTGCGTTGGCCGCAAGCTGCAAAATATCAGAGTTTTTATACGAAGAGCCATCCGAAGAGATGTCAGCAGAATAATCTTTCAGTTCGTCCGAAATATCGAATGTGATTTCATCTGCCTCCAACAGCTCCAAAGCGTCGTAGCACATCTCATAGAGCGTACCGTATTTTCTGCCGGTGTAGGTGGTGGACATCAAGTAAAGAAAGGAGTCGCGGGCGGAAAAGCTTGCCTCAATACTGTTGGCGGGAACACTCCACTCCGACAGGAAGAACTTGCCACCATTGACCCACTCGACCTTACCATCAATATCCATGCCGTAGCGCACAGAGATGGGCTGACGTTCATAAATATATTTGTAGATGCCTTGAGGATTGACAGAATCCCATGTACGGTCGCTATTATCAAGGCTAAACGAAATACTTTCCTGTGAAAGCTGACCGGAAATCGGGTCACGAGAAGAGGTGTGACGAAAGGAAAGGATTTTCGTCTTGTCAAAAATCAGATATCGTCCAATTCTGAACTGTTCAATCCGGGCCTTGCGATTCGGAATGCACCAATCCAAAACTTCTACTTTAACGAAATCAAACCCGTTCAGCTCAATCTCCACATCAGAGGATACCGATGTATTCCCTGTAACGGTGACAGAATTAAGCTCTTGCGTGCCAAGATAAGAAGTGACTTTGAAGCTGGTAGCGTATTCGTTGAAAATAGACGACCAGATAATATTGACGCCCGGAACGGAAGATTTTACCTCATTGAAAAACATGGCAAAAAGGACAGGATGGTTAGAAGTGCTGAAGATTGTAGAGCTGACAAACCCGGTGTTTTCATACGGAGCAGAAGCGGGAACAACTTTGCAGCTTCCATCAAGCACACAAAGATTAGGCTCTCCTGTGCCATATTTTGTAAAGGAAGCCACTCCCGCCTGTGAAAGAGCATTCGCGCTTGCAAAAGCGCTCATATCAGACGTGACGAACTTTGCCTTTTTGTTTACACCCGGTGCAGTGATGCCAACCGTTATCTCAACAAAAGTTTCCGGTACAAGTGTATCGTTGAACTTCTGCATCCATTTGTCGGTAGTTCTTTCCATACATTACACCTCAACAAGAGACAATTTTGCGCCAGTCCACCCCATAACACTGCCGTTGTTCGGGCTTCTGCGCCACATTCCGGCAGTTCGATCAGAAACATACATCTGCCGCGTCGTGTATCCTGCGGTCGCCTGATTGTAAAACCGAACAGAGCAGTAAAAATTAGCAGTAAATAGGCTTAGAATGGTAGCCCATTGCTTGGCAGTAAGATAATTCCAAGACATCGTGACTTTTGCTACGTCATTCCGTACGACAGCTCCAACGACTTTGCCTTGAACATTTCGTCCAGAGTCCACGATCGTGCTGGTAGTTCCCTCATAAGAGGACGGCTCCGGTAGCTCTACGCCGTTCACCGTAACCAGTGCAGGAATATTAGCCATCGAAACCGTCCTTTCTTAATAAGAGTAGACCTCAGTGCCCATAATGGATACGCCCCGGTCTTTCTTCACTTTATCAACAGAGGCGGCAATTTGCTTGCCGTCAAGGTATACGTTCACGTTCTGCTCTTTCAACAGCTCTTCACCGTAACGCTGCCAGATGTCGAGGAATGCGTTGTAGCAGCCGTTGTACACAGCGTCTCTCATGTCCTCAGAGCTTCCTCCGGCCGCAGAATAAGTACCACTATAAGAGGAGCTGGATGTCGAGGAATTGTAACTAGAGCTTCCAACGTACTGAGATGTATCGCTGTAACTACTGGTAGACCGGCCGCCGCCAAGTTTCGATACGATTCCAGCGATTGCAACGCCAAGGGTCGCGGCAGCAGCAAGGGCTACGATTCCAGCGGGAAGGCCAAAAATCGTAGCACTGAGGGCGGCACCCACAGCAGAAAGCATTCCCGCCACTGCGGTTCCGATGGTGCTTACCAGCCCGGCAAACCCAGCGAAAATTGTCGGAAAAGAGCTGAGTAAACCACCAGAGAGCGCCGCACTGATGGCTTTAGCTGCCGTTGCGAGAGGAGACTTCACGTTTCCGAAAGCCTGCGTAATGCCGGAAAGCATCGTCTGAGTTTCAGCGGAAACCTTTCCAAAGTTTTGGGTCAGATTGTTCACCAGATTTTTCCCAATGGTAGCAGCGGTGTTCAGCAGAGAAGAAGCTTGGCTTTTCAATTCTTTGCTTAGTCTGCTTACAAGGTCGCTTGCAACGGACTTGGCGCGTTTACGCTGCTCATCGCCCATAGCACCCCAAATGCCAGCGGCGATCGTAGTGCCGACCGTTTTCCAATCGCCGCTCTGCGCAGCCTGAATGAAAGTTTGCACCGTACCGAAGAAGTTGGTCTTGAGGTTGTTATCGAGTTCGGCCCACTTAGAGTCTAGCCCGGAAATGATGCCGTTGACGTAGCTTGTGCCGCAGTCAATGCCATAGTTCGCCATCTCTTCGCCCTTGAGCTTGGTGGCGTCTACGAGTTTATTCATAGCATCGTTGACGTAACCGAGAGCGCCGGTGATGCCGTTTGCAAGGCCTTGGTCGATGTAGCTGCCAATCCCTTCAAACCACTTAGAGGGAGAGTGAATATCAAGTTCATCTTGAGCGGTTTTCTTGATTCCATCGGTCAACTGTTTGGTCGCGTCATTTGACACATTGGTGTTCCCCGTGATGCCCTTCGTGATGCCATCAATAATGTTTTTGCCAACGCTTAACGGATTAAACTTAGAAACTTTATCAATTAGCTCTCCGAACCACGTTACAGCGTCTTTGATTCCATTGATTACATCAGCAATCAAGAGAACAAATTTTTCCGCAAAGTTTCCATTGGCGGCGATGGCAAGGCGGTCTGATTCGTCTACGCCTTTAATAATCCATCCAATGAACACGCCCATGTTGTGGATAACTTGAGCAAGAGACGCGATTGCACCTTCAAGAAAATTTCCATTCATCTGGATGTCGAGCATTTCCGTTTCAGAAACGCCATTTTGAATCCATCCGATAAGAATTGCAAAATCATTGATAAGATTTCCGAGAGCAGTTATGATGTCTGCCACTGTTTCGGCTGCAATCGTGCCGAAATTCACGAAAGCATCGTGCCAATCAGATTTCAGCTGAAATGCTTCTGCTTCGCTTTCGCTGCCAAGACCACGCACGGCGACAGAGACGGCTTCGAAGCCAAGAACTGCAAGGCCAGCAACGGGATGCCCGCTAATAGTCAAACCGATTCCGATAAGCGTCATGACCAAATCGCCCAAATCGAGGTCAAGGTCTTTGACGACTTTTTGAATTGTCTCGAATGCAGTAGAGATTTTCCCCTGCCATTCCTCAGGAATCAAATTCCAAATCGCTTGACCGAGATTAGAAAGAGCTTCTTTTAGCCATTTGATAGACTCGCCAAGTTTCCCATCAGTCAAAGAGATATTCCAGCCTTGCGTAAACCCAAGACCCGCAAGGTAAATCAAATCTTTAATACGGGCCAAACCTTGCCGGAAATTTTCGCTGTTTTGATAAAGCTGAACAAATCGACCAACGATAAGGGCGACCGTCCCGGCTACTAGAAGCAACTCTGGATTAAGACCACCAACGATTTTGCCGAGCTTGTATGCCCAATCATGAGTGTCTTTTAACGCAGTAAGAAGCGCATTCCCGATAGCCCATGCGGCAAAACCAGCGCCGATAGCCGCAACAATGGGAGCAAGTTTGCGAAGTTTTTCCTTGATTTCATCCACAGCGTTGCCGACATAGTTCTTGAACATATCGTAGCCGGACAGGTCTACATCACCCAAAATGTTGCCAGCGGATGCGCCGCCGCCAGAGCCGGAACTTCCCTGTGTGGGGTCAATGATGTTCAGTTCATCAAAGCCCATCGTGTAGTCCTTGAGGGCTTTGGCAGCTTTCTTGGTGGAGTCTGCCGTGTCATCCATTGCGTCACCGATGCCGCCAACACTGTCAGCGCTCTTGGTGAAATCAGTGAACACGACCTTCACGCCCATCAGCTTTGCCACCCATTCAACAAACTCTCGAATGAGCTGAACAGCGGCAATCAGCGGGGGCAAAATGGATTTCAGGGCAGGATAGAGCAGAGAGCCAACAGACTTCGCCAGCATATCCAGCTGAGCTTTCAGAATTTTAATCTGGTTCGCAGGGCTTTGGATGGTCTGTGCAAGGTTGCCCTGCACGTTGGCAGTTTGCTTCATAATGGCAATGTAACGCAGAACCGCCTTATCTGCCTGAGACAGGCTAGAAACCTGCTTGTTAAAGCCCAAAGCAAGAAGCTCTTGCTGTAACCGTGCCTGAGTCAGGTCAATGCCTAAACGGCGAATAGGCTCAATCTCACCAGAGATTGCGGAAGACATTGCGGTAAAGGTTTCTGCAACGTCCTTGTTCCAATAGGAGCCTTCGTCATAGGCAAGCTGAGTCAGGTTCTTGGACAGAACGTATGCTTTGTCGCTGGCCAGCCCAAACGAAGTGCCCAAGCTCTGGATGGTAGCCATGTAAGTCATCGCTTTGGTCGGGTCAACGCCAAGTAAGCCCTGCATCTTGCTAATGAGCGTATCAGCTTCACCGCTCAAATTGCCCATAGCATTATGAAACAGGTCTGTTGCTTCATAGAAGTCATTGAACTTGGCAGCAGCGTTGCCAAGATACTCAGCGATAGCTTTCAACGAAACTAGTTTTGCCATGTTCCGCATAAAGCCGTTCATCTGATTGGACAGGCTGAGATAGCTCTTGCGCTGCTTTTCGTTGGCTGCGGTCACACGGTTTGCCTGCGTGACCACCTTGCTCAACTGCGAAGGGAGCTTTGCAAAAGCGTTGCCCACCTTGTCAAGCTGAGATGCAAGAGGAGTAAGGGCAGCAGAAATCTTCTGGCAAGAGCTTGCAAAAGAATCAAGGTCTGTCGCTTTTAGCTTGTCGGTCAGGTCTGGAACCTTTCCAATCGCATTGAAAGCGCTGCCAAGAGCTTTAAGGCTCGATGCGTCCAGAATGGACAATGGAGTCAAAGCGTTAGTAAGCTGAGTAATGCTTCCAGACATGGAGTAAAAGTCCACGCCGTTCAGACCAGACACAGCCGCAGGAATCTTCTTGATTGCATTCACGACCGTATTGATGCTCTTTGTGCTTGCGGTCGTGTTGACGTTGGAAAGTCCGTTCAGAAAACCGGTGATTTTGTCCAGCCCGGACATTCCAGCGGATGCCTGTTTCAGCGTTGCAATGGAACTAGCCAGCTTGTCAAGGCTGTTCACAACCTTTGTGACGTTGCCCTTTGTCCGCAAATTAGAAATGGCGGCAGTAAGCTTGTCGATATTAAGCTCTGCGCCCTGAGATTCCGCAGAAATCTCTACGGATAAGCTCGTAATATCAACATCAGCCATCACTACCACCATCACTTTCCATCATAGAGAACATCATTCTCTTGATTCGCTCCTGCGCCTCAACTGCGCGTTGGTATTCATACTCGTCTTTCTCCTTTTGAGTAAGGGGAATCGGCCTATCCATGTACTTGATGGGGCTAGACCCTTTCTTACGGAACATATTGCCAACCGTAGAGGAAAGCGCAGATGCCATGTAAAAGCCATTTCTCCACGCTTCCGTGTTGGCTCTGCGTTCCCGCAGTTCCTCTGCGTCACGGTAGACCTTCGCCAGCCAGACATCGCCGTACCAGAACTGGTCGTAGGTCATACCGATGGAGATGTAATAGGCTTCTACATCGTGGAACAGCTTGGAGAAGGAGAATGGCTCTCCCTCTTCGTCTGTTTCCTGAGATTGTGCGGTTACACAATCTCCCACGTTGCGTTTTTTGCGGTCTTGTCCTCAGTGTCAGTTGCCAGCAGGGACTTAGAAGCGTCCATAAACATCTCAAGCAGAACGCCCATCAGGTCTTCCTTATCCTCGATGTGCTGGAACATCTCGTCCACAACCTTGCGCTTGATGCCCTTGTTCCGTGCGATGAAAGCGCCGTAGAACAGAGCGCGAGAGTTGGACAGCAGATTGGTCATTTGAGTGTACTGGCCAATCTGAAAACCTGCACGTTCGGTAGCTTCCACGCTGTCACGGGTGAAGGTCAGCTCGTAAGTGTTCTTACCATCGGGGGAATGAAAGTTGATAACCTTAGCAGCCATAATAAATGCTCTCCTTTATAAATAGGGGCAGAACCAAATCCGTTGTTCAGTTCTGCCCGGTTTGATTGATTCGATTTTTGCGGTTTAGCCGCCGTTGACAGTCAGGGTCTCGCTGAACTCAGGCTTCTTGGTGAAGATGCAGTTGATGGTCATTTCCACAACCTCGTCCACGCCAAAGCCGGACAAGCCAACCTGATGCATACCCTGCCAAGTGAAGCCGGAGCCGTCCTGCATCTTCAGGGCGTAGTACTTCACGGCGTTGCTATCGGAAGTCTCATCATAGCCAGCTGCTTTAACCTTCGTATAGTCAGCCTTGTTGTAGTTGGCAGTGAAAGACTTGGTGTCGCTCTGGATGATGCCAAAGATGTTGACCTGCATAGGGTCAGACAGGGTGGTGGCATCCAGAAGGTTCGGCTCAGAGATCAGGTCGGGTACATCCTTGATGTCGCACAGCTTCGTCAGAGCGGTTGCGCTGTCGCCACAATACAGGGTGGTATTCAGACCGGAGATAGCAATACTCATAGAATGTTTACCTCCTTAGTTTCGGTAAATCATTCCGTCCTCTCCGATTGTTGCCCCATAGCTGCAATCAATCCGATAGACGGAATTGTTGTACAGCCCATTCAACGGGGCAAACGACTTGCGATAAAATTTAAGCGGTTCAAGAACAGAATCCACGATTCCAACAATGGAGCGTGCTTCTGCAATGCGCCCGGTATCCTTATTGGAGTAGACACGCACACGCAGGGAAACGGCGGCGTACTTGCTGTAACCAGCAGAATCGATGTGTACAGGAAGATTGCTGTTTTCCTCTATCTGCACACACGGAAACTTTTTGACGTTGCTGTCATTGATTTCACCAGTGACGAAAATGCCGGGAACTTGCTTTCGCAGTTCCTTAGCAACAGCCGTGAAGATAGAATTGAAATAATCGATCAACTATTCCAAACCTCCCTCCACGTTGCTTCGACTTGAGAAGCCATTTCCTCAACAGCTCCCCACATAGCCATAGCTGGCTCGTTGCCATCGGTGTAATTCAACTGGCCTTTACCATCTACCTGTTTGACAGGCGTACCGGCATTGCCAGATTCTCCGTAGTAGTACCATCTGCGGTTTGCGCCTTGCCCTTTTCCGTATGAGCCGTGTGCACCAACACCGGGCGGTAGTTCACCGCCATACCCGTTGTGATGTGCGCCAGTGCCAAATTCGATAAAGGCAACTGCTTTGCCCTCTGCAACGATGGTGCAAGTCTTGTCTTTTTGGTTGACATGACATTTCACGTCATTGGAGCCAGCGTATTCCGCATTAGCGAAACGCACCTTTGCGACTTCAAACCCCAACCATGAAAGACGAAAAGCAAGCGCTCTAGCCTTTTTGTTCAGGGTGGTCTTGTACTCCTGTATCTGACGTTCCGCATCACGAAGTCCGGCATCGCTAAACCTCACTTTAATTTTCACTTGCAGCCACCTCTTTCAACGCATACAACGTGTCCGTGATATGCTCTGCGACCTTGACCACAATGTAATTGAAAGGTTTTGAAACGTCCGTCTGAAACCAGACGTGCGTACCTTCATAAAGCGGTGTGTTGTGCTTCTTGCTGGACGAACTGACAACGTAGCTGTAATCCGTGAACGCTCCAAAAGGGCTTGCTTCCGCAGAACCAGTAGGAGGGCTGACGTTCAGCATCAGCTTTGCAGGGTCGCTCCACGATTCGTATGCGGATTCGCCAGTCTCGTTTCCCCACTCGTCCACAACAGGCGTTTTCTCTCCGACCGGGTTTGAATACCACAGAGGGCGCTTATCCAGCGGGCTTCCATTGAACATCAGCCGATAACACCTACTCTCGGAACCACTTCATTCAGCAGGGACTGCGCCACATCGGAGCTTTCCCACACACGAGTAATGCCGTTGTTGGTATAGCTCGTCTGTCCGTTTGCGCCGATGTGGTTGTACAGTTCCGCTGCAATGCGTATCTGCAACGGCTGATACTGCGAGGGCAACTCGTCCGGTCTGTTACCGAATGGGTAGCCCTGCGCAAATATTTTGTCTTTGGCGAAATCAAGCAGCAGATCGAAGAGTGGGTAGTCCTCGTCCGTGATTTCACGGTCAAGTGCTGGGGCGATGTACTGTCCTAGCTTGACTGCCGCTTCGGAATACTGGTCTCCCATGCTGCTTTCCTCCTTTCGCCTTAGTAAGCCTTGATGCAGTACACAGCGTCCATGCGCTCAAAGGACGGCAGGACGATTTCGGAAGCATAGACGTTGGCGTTGACCGGGTGAATGGTCAACTCAGTAGTAATAGCAACGCCAGTGTTCACGATGGACACGGATGCACCAGACTGGCCAGACAGCAGGTCGGCTTCCTCAGGAGTAGTGCCGTACCAAGTGCTGCCCAGAGCGCCGGACGGAGCAACCACAACCATGCCATCGGGCAGGTACTTTTCGCTTGCGCTGTACTGGTCTGCCTTGAACATCTTGTCGTACAGATGAATGGTCAGGCCAGTTGCGGACTCGATAATCTGCCGTGCCTCGCTGTCCAGCAGAACGGCGTTTGCCTTTGCTGTGACGGTCATGAACCGATTCTTCACCTCATCCGCAGCGATCATGTTGCGGAAGGTGGCGGTGTTCATGTACACCTCAGTCACGACCTCGCCAACGCTTGCAAGAACAGCGTCCTTTGCGGCATTCAGGTCAGCAATGGGGGTGGCGGTGGTGACGTTCCACTTGGACTTTGCGGCAGAAACTTCCTTGTAGTTGGTGGACTTCCAAGTGCCGTCCGGGTCGTAGTTGTAGGTATAGTTCACGCCGTTTGCCTTGATGGTGATGCCGGGAACGCCATTGGTGGGAGCCAGAAGCTGCCAGATCATGCGCTCAGGAACGATACGAGCGCCAGTGATAAGCTGTGCGGTATCATCGTACAGACGGTTCATCACGTCACGAGCATAGGGGTCGTTGCTGTCCAGAACACGCAGGATTTCCTGACGGTCTTTCTCACCCAGATGGTAGCCCTCACGGAAGAACGGCATCTCGGTCTCATCGAACTTGAAGCCCTCACGGGTGCGGAACGTAGCCTTTGCATCAAATGCGCTGGGCATCAGAGAAACGCCAACGCCCTTGTGACCACGCAGCCACTTCAGGTCGAGACCAGCCTTCTTCTTTGCGGGGAACAGCGCGTCAGATGCAAAGGGCATCGCGTTGGTGGGGTCGTTCGTCCAATAGGCGGCAATCGCAGCCGGGGCAAAGACTTCCTTAAGATTCAGTGCCATGTTGTTTTACCTCCTATTAAGCGTTCACACTGATGTTGTCACGGCAGAAGATGCCGGGGACGGCGGTCTTGAGTGCCTTGATTGCGTCAGCGTCAAAGGTGAAGCCGGAACTTGCCGCTGCCTTCTTGGTGTCGATAACACCACGAATCAGCAGGGAAGCGTTGGGGTTCTCTGCCGGGTCAACGTCATAAAGTAGGATGCCGTCAGCGTTGATGGTCTTAGAATCAGTCTCGCCAGCAGCAACAGCTTTCTTGCCAGCCAGCGTCATGGGATAGCCAGCCTTAACCGCAGCAGTTTCAGTCACGGTAAAGGGGATGGCGGTGTAGTCATTGGAAGCAAGAATGGTATCGTTGATTCCGTTGACCGTGTTTCGGGTAAACTCCATGTTTTCCTCCTTGTTAATGGAAAGCACTCATTGCGTCACTCGATGCCTTAGAAGTATTTGCGTTCTGCTGTGCAAGGCTCTTAGCAAACGCCACGCCTTCACTGTCAGAGCCGCCATTGCCATCCGCGCCCGGAGGTGTGGGCATATCCTTCAGCAGAGAAGCCTTGTATGCGGTGTCGTGGGCGGTCATAAACTCCGACTGGAACTTAAACACCTTGTCCATGTCGCCGTCAGCCAGTGCAGATGCAGCCTTGTTGGCAAGTTCAGCGTCATAGCCCTGTGCAACGAACTTCTCACGGTAAGATGCAAGGGTCTTTTCCTTGACGAGGTTCTCCTTGTCGGCAGTCAGGGCATCAATCTGCTTCTGCATCTCTGCCAGCTTGTCAGCCTGTTCCTGCGCGGCATTCTCGTCATCGGTACGCTTTGCCTTGAGCTGCTTCTTGTACTCGGCAGCTTCGCCGTTTGCTTTCGTCACGGCGTTGCGCAGCTTCTCAACCTCTGCGCTAGGGTCTGCAACCTTTTCAAGCGCAGAAATGATTTCATCAGCGGTCATGCCCTCTTTGTAGGCATCACCAAGTAACGCTTTGTAGTTCATATCGTTAATTTCCTCCTGCGTTTTTTTACCGTTGCTTCCCTGCAACGCTGCGAAATTTGTATCCCGGCTTCCCTGCCGTATTTATAACAAAGGGTTATTCGCCCTCTGTTTCTTTATTGGTATCAGTAGACTGTTTGTCTGCCATGTTCCCGGCATTTGTGCCAGTAACATCCTGTTTAGGTTGTTCCTGTGGCTTCGGTGCTTTCCCATCTTCGCCCAGCTTGCCAGCGGCAATCAGGAAGGGCTTGCTCATCTCATAAGCAGCCTGCGGATCAGGGAACAAACCGGGCGTAGTAAACGCCAACTGCGGGTCAATGGTCTGCTGCAACATCTGTGCAAAAATCTGAACCTTGCTCTGCTGATTATCGTACTGACGGCGTGGCAGTTTGATGTTGATGTCACTTGCCATCAGCTTAGAACCAGCCGTGTCACGCAAAATTTTCAGCATCACAGACAGGCTTTGGCGCTCAGCATACTTGAACATATTCTCGTACTGCTGCGCCCTTGCTTCGGTGTGATTCCAACCATTACGGACGATAACTGCGCCCACATTGTCGGACGTTGCGTTCTCGCTGCCAGTGGCACTAGGCATGGCAGTCAGACTGCGGTACACGTTCAGCATGGAATCAAGCAGGGTCTGGCTCTGCTGCTGGTCAAGCTCGTTTGCAATCTGCGATACAGAAGCGGGCAGACCAGAAGTGGATTTCAAGCACATTGCGCCAAGTTCCTTCACTTGGTCAAGCGCGTCCTTGTCCACAAGGCAGTTGGTAAACACCATGATGGACTGGATGAACTGCGCCACACCGTCCAAACGGTTGCTTTCAAGGTCGTTGATTGCATCCAGCACAGGGATTGCAGGTTCAAACAGCCCCATCCGCTCCGGGTTCAGCTTGTATTCGACCATCGGCAACATCCCGAGAGAGTGATTCTCAGACTTTGTGACCTTGCCGTTGTCGATTTCAAAGTACTGGTTTGGCGTATACACGCAAATCAGGTCGTTCAGGTCATTTTGATAATTGCGTGGGATGTGCAGCACGTTGGCGATAGGCTTGTGCCCGATGCCGGAGTTGTAAATCACATACGCCATGTCCGGGTCGGGAACATCCACCAGCAGGGGCGTTTCGTCCGGGTAGTTGCCGCCGTACCCTTTGTCGGGAAGAACGATGCGGTATCCCTGTCCGCACTCCAGCATCCACTGCCAAAGACGCCGATCAAGCGCGTCCTTGCCCTCATACTGCAAAGCGTTTGACAGGCGGGCGATTTCCTCACCGTCACCTGTTGCCGTTTCAGACCGCACATAAGAGCAAGGAGTGCCGCTCATGTAGCCGGTGTAGAATCCCACGCACTCGTTGGCATGGTTCTCTACAATGCGATTGGTAATTTCAGCGTGGTACTCCTTCGTGCGGTGGAGGACAGGCTGACTACCCAAGTAGTAGTTGTGCAAAAAGCGAATTTCGTTCTTGTTCAGCAGATGAATAGGCTCTGCCTTGCCCATGACCACTTTCAGCACGTTCGGCCGATTGATTTCCGTCTCCGGCGTTTCAATCGGTCTACGTCCAGTCAACGGCTCATTCAGAAAGCCACCAACAACCATCTGATACTCAGCCATGCGTTCCTCCTTTCAGGCAAAATAAAAAGCGCAGCAAGACAAACCTGTTAAGGTCTATCTCACTGCGCCAAAACTGCGCTTCAAAAGCTATTCAATTATGCAACTTCTTGAAATATTTTGCGTCATCGCCTTCTAATGAACCGCCACTCTTGATAATTGCAAAGCAGATTTCGCTATATGCAGAATCAAAATCTCTTGCACGAATAAGGCGTAGCGCATTTTTTAAGTAAATATCACATGGGTATTCGTTCAATTTTTCTTTTTTGAACTTCTTGCCAAACATCGTTCCCTCATTTTTCCGGTGGATGGATGATTTTCACCCATCCTTCCTTTGTGTCTCCTTCGATAACACCCTTGCATCTGTCGCACTTGAAATGGTATCGTCCGTCTACTTCGCCAAGATAGCGGTTGCAGCGGACGTTCTTATAGATGGGATTCTGCCTGATACAAGGGCAACAGATTCTAACTAGCATGAGCGCTCCTTTCGTTGGATTTCTGGAAACAGGCTGTTAAGCACAGACCTGTTGGAAGCTACTGGAAAACTGTTCGCACTACCAGTCGTGCTAGGCTCTGACTTGTCGGGTGCCGAGAGCCACGATTTGCTCCAGCCGGGGCAAATCGCTGATGGGCACAGAGGATGGATTTGAACCAACGACCTTCGGGTTATGAGTCCGACGAGCTACCAGACTGCTCCACTCTGTGTCATGTACCCGGATTGATTGGTTAACCGCCGCTCTTTGCAATGTCATGTCTAAACATTGCATCGAGAGCCGGGAGTAGCGGTGGAGGATTCGGAGAATAGAAAGCCAAGCAAAGAAGATGGTTGTGCTGCGTAACGGAATCGAACCGTTGCTTGCCAGCTGTGGGGGAGACAGGCTGGCATTCCCCTTACAATTGGAAACGCAACATATAAAGCCCGGTGAAGGCGAAAGAGTGAGAAAACCTTCACCGGTGAAAGGAGGAATATGCCTATTGACGCCCAAGCAAGTAAAAATAACAAAACCTTGCTGCGCTGGGCTATTCCTTAGAGGAAGCTGCAAATCTTCCTGCGTACATTATAAGCCTTGTCAAGTGGTGAAATCAAATAAATAGACCCAGCGAACACAATATATTGTGTTTTTAATCAAAAAGGCCTCTTGACAGGCTCAATTTTACTGATTCCGTTATACAATTCATCGGCAAGCTGTGCCAGACTGTCCGGGGCATCATCGTGTGGAACTTTTCCAAGCTGTGTGAACATCGTCACCTGTTCCATAAACGCCTTGTACTCTTTCGACTGATGCTTCTCGTCAAGAAAATAGAACCTTTTGATGTCCGGCGCATACTGGATAATTCTTGACAGCTTGCTTTGCCCACTAGGTGCACGTTGGCTGCGGACAGAGCAGTGATACCCCTGCTGCCGGAGCTGGCTGTCCACCACGTCACAATATTCATCACCGCCGTTGTTGGCTTCGCCACGCACCACGTTGATTTTATGCTGGATGATTTTTCCCACGACTTCCGGTCTGGTCACGGTCTTATCGCCATTGTTGAACACAAGGTCAGGGATGAACACAGCATCACCGTACACATAGGCGATAGGACAGGCCGTGAAGTCGCCGCCGCCCCATGCAATATCCATGACCATGAGCTTGCGATCAGGCTCTCCGTCAGGCAGAACGCCGTTGAAATACCGCAGTTCATCGGCAGGGAAGAGCAGACCTTCACGCTCAACAGGTTGGTTCATGTACAGTGCTTTCCAACTCATTTCATCCATGACTTCACGTTGCTTACGAAGCGTTTCCGTACTGTATCCAACACCATAGTCATAATCGAAGTTGGATTCGTCTTTTTCGTTCATTGCTGGCATAACAATGAATCTGTTCCTGTCGGAATCGCCGTAGTTTTGCTCTAATCGTCCGATAACATCATGGACAGACCAGCGTGTAGCAATGTGCAGTTCCTTGCACTTGTTGCCGATTTTACGCTGTCTAAGGTCGGTAGTGTACGTTTCCCACAGCTTATCAAGACGGGGTTTGGAAAGCGCCACTTCGATACCGGACACAAGGTCATCGCAGTAGAGAAGCGTAGATGCGCGATACAAACCAGCATTACCAGTGCCAATAGACGTAAATTCCAGCGTTTCAAAGCGCTTTCTCTTGCCCAAGTCGATGCGACAGTCCTTCGCATTTGTGTTTGACACCGTAACATCCGGGAAAACATCATTCCACAGATATTCTCCGTCCTTGTCGAATATACGCAAGCACTCGTCATAAACGCCACGCACAAAGCTGTTCGAGTGAGAACCTGTAAGCATCGGTTCGTCAGGGCTTCTTCCACCAAGCCATGTCAGATAGAAAATAGCCAGAGCCGTCTTACCACAGCCGGGGGGCATCGAGATTGCCAACAAGTCTAGCCTGTCATCTGCAAGGTCTTGCAAGGCATTCGCAACGGTCTTTAGCACCTTTCTTCGTGGCTGATAGAACTTCTTCTCCGGCGCACGATTCCATTCAAGGTAGATGCAATAGCTGTCAAACACATCTTTTGCTTCAAACAGGTACGTCCGGCCGATAATGTCATAAACTTTCGCCACGTCCTCGCCTGTTTTCATCTTTCCCATCATGGCTGCGCAGACGGAACGTAGCTCACCAGAGTATTTGTAGGCATCGAACCGCTTGTCCTGTGGCAGAGCGTCTCTCAGGTTCACCACCGCCTGAAACCAGTCCTCGTAGACCTGCGCTTCGGTCGGATTCTGCTTTGCATACGCTTTGATGCTGTCAATGATGGCGATACACTGCTTTGGCTGCATAAAAAATAGGCACCCCCTACCTGAAAATGTAAAGAGTGCCTACAACTGCACAAAAATCAAATATTCGGTTTTATAGCTTCATTCCAGAAAATTATTTGCTAAAATTCATCTTAATAAATGGATTGTTCAGTTTATTTGACTTCTTCCGCAAGCTGATTGAGCCTGCGCTTCAACTCGTCCGCATCGTAGTACAAGGCGTCTGCGACGTAATTGAGAATATCGGGCTTGTCGGTGTAATCACGCAACATTTCAATGAGCTTCAAGCTCTGATCTGACAATTTTACGGTTTTCATGTCGTTTTCCTTTCGGTTTTATTCTCCAGCTTTGAAATTGTAAATCGGCTTAATATGCTTTACAATATCAACGGTTGGAGAGATTGCGTTGATGATCTCCTGCGCTGGCTTATATGCCATCGGGCATTCATCCAACGTGGATTCATCGGCTGACGTAGTATAAATTCCATTCATTTGCTTTTGGTATTCCTCAACGCTGAATGCTTTTTTAGCCGCTGTTCTGCTATATAGTCTGCCAGCACCATGTGGTGCAGAAAAATTCCAATCAGGATTGCCCTTACCAACGCAAATAAGGCTTCCGTCTCTCATATTAAGAGGAATAATCAGCTTCTCACCCTCTCTAGCGGATACAGAGCCTTTTCGGATAATATCATCCGATTCATCAATGTAGTTATGAATGGTTTCAAAGAAGGACGCATGGGTCAGCATAGAATTGATTCCAACGCCGTCTAAAATGGTATGCATAATTCTTGCTCTGTTCATCCTCGCAAAAGCCTGACAAATTCGCATATCATTAAGGTAGGAATCACGTTCTTCGCCTTCAAGATAGCAAAGTTCATTCGGAATATCAGGGAACTGAACATCCAATTCTTTGATTTTTTGCGAGATTTCTTGTTCACGACCCTGCGCTTTCAGTTCCGCAATTAGATGTTCCGTAGCGTCTTTTCTTTTATTCTTTCCTTTAAGATTTGAAATGGCTACGCTTTGATGATATTCTGCGACTTGCTTCCCAAGATTTCTGCTTCCAGTATGGATAACAAGGTACTGGTTTTTTTCTTCATCTTCGTCCAGCTCGATAAAATGATTGCCACCGCCCAAAGTACCCATGCTACGAAGAATCCAGTCAACATTATGTAGGCTATCTTTGCAATCAAGCTGGCCAAGGAAAGAATCCGACATTTTCTGCGATTCGTGAACATTCATTCCAGCCGGAACTCGTTCTCTGATTACTTTATCTAACTTTTTCGGGTCGATGTGTTCAATTCCAAGTTCAGCGACAAGCATTCCGCAGCCAATGTCCACGCCTACAATATTCGGAATGACTTTCTTGCCCAAGTTTGCCGTAAACCCAATTACACACCCGGAACCAGCATGAACATCTGGCATAATTCGAATTTTGCATCCGTCAACAAAGCTCTGATTACAAAGCGTTAAAATCTGCTCAGATGCCTTATCTTCAATATTGTCCGTAAACACCTTTGCAGACGCATATTTTCCTTCAATCGTTTTCAACTTGTTCTCCTTTCTCATTCAGTTTTATTCTAGGTTGCGAATAATGTCACCTGTTCTGTTCAGCAATCCGATACCATGTCTGGCGGGTTACGCCAAGCTGTTTGGCAGCGTCCGTGACCGTGAGAATGCGCTTCTCCACCTGCTCATGGAGAACGTCAAAGAGGTTGCGGTCATACTCGGTGGGCTTGCGACCTTTATAAACGCCTTTCTGCTTTGCCACTTCGATGCCCTCTTGCTGGCGATCAAGCATATTCTGTCTTTCAAATTCGTTGATGGCTGCAATCATCGTAAGCATCAGTTTGCCAGTTGGAGTGCCTGTATCTAGGTTCTCTTTATCACTGGCAAGGTGCACGCCGTTAGCTTGCAGCGTTTCAACCATTTCAAGCAAGTCCTTTGTGCTGCGGGCAAGGCGGCTGAAATCGTGGATAAACACGGTATCGCCCGGTTGAACAGATTTAAGCATCTTCTGCAACTCCGGTCTATCCATATTCTTGCCAGAGACCTTCTCGATGAACCAACGGTCAATGTTATGCCGCTTCAACGCTTCTACCTGTCGTGCTTCATTCTGTTCAACAGTAGATACACGAACATACGCTACGTTCATTCAGAATCGCCGTCCTTTGTTCTTTTGGGGTATTCCAAACGGTAAAAATCTTCTTTGTCCTTTTTGATGGTTTTGGGACGAATGATAATTTCGTAGCCAAGTTCATCTGCAAATTGTGCAAATTTCTCTGCGCTCAGTTCTCCACGATTCAGCCTATCCGTGACGCTCGTTGCTGCTTTATAACCAAGTTTTTTTGCGAGAACCTTGTAAGTTATTTTCGGATGAGAATTTACAACCATGTCTTTAATAATTTCTGCGGCTCTCATTTTTTTGCTCCCTCTTTCTTTTTGCTGGCTTCAGTATACCACAAACGTATTTATACGTCAAGCGTAAATTTACGTTCTATGTATATATAAATATACTATACTCTGTAAATACAGAGTATAGTAGTATAAGAACGTTAATCATTTTACACGAAAACGTGTATACGCTTTATTTTTGAGCAATTCTGAATCTGTAAAGTATATTTTATTCAAATTTCCATATTGACAAGTGTTCAATATCTGGTATATACTATCACCAGCAACAAAGCGAGGTGATGAAATTGCAGAAAGCAGCAGAGCCATCTAAAAACGAATCTATGCGTATGGTTTCGTTCAGACTTAGCGAAGAGGATATCGAAAAAATCACATTTTGCGCTAACGCTCTGGATGGAACCAAGAGTGATGTTGTAAGAATGGGCATTGATCTAATCTTCAACGTTGCAGAACGCATAAAAAAATAAGCTATCAGCACCCACCTACCAAAGTTTAGCTGATAGCTTATCCGTTACAAAAAGAAGGTACTGCAACCACCAAGGGGGCAGTCTCCCTTTTCGGAATCTATTATACCAAAAAGGGCTGCTCTCCGCAAGAGTTAGGAGAAAAAACATGAACTTTCCAACGAAAACCGAAGAATTTCTGAAAACTCTCGCACACGGCAAAGAGCCGACCAGAGAGGACAGAGAGTACGCAGAAGCGCTGGGTAAGCTGTCCGAACTGAACTACCGGGCAGGGTACGAAGCGGGAGCAAACAAAAATAAGGGCTGAGTTTTGTGCAAGTCTACAAATTTTGACGTCAACGCTATCGAGTGCTATATGTAGCACTTCTTTTCTTGACTTAACACAAAATAAGGTTATACTAACATCACCAGCAAATGAAAGGAGGTGAATAAACATGAGTAGTCCTTACGCCGAGCGGTTCAAGCGAACGCTGACGATCAGTATGACTGACAAGCAGTTTGAACATTTGCAAGCGTATTGCATCAAGAAGCGTGTCTCGTTGTCCTTTGCGCTTCGAGATGCGTTCTTTACGCTGCATCCCATCCCGGAGATCGATGAAAACGAAAAATGATACGTTCGCTGAAGTTTGGCGACAGAAGCGAACGTATCATAAACAACACTGGAACAAGCTGTTCCAGCCTTATTATAGCAGGAATTGGCTTGTTCCGCAAGAACCATAGGAGTTTTTATGGAACAAAAGGTTAAATATGCTATCAATCTTATTAGCGAAAACGGACAGGTTGTCGTTTCCAGCCGTGAAGTAGCGGAGAACTTTGGAAAAGAGCACAAGCACGTTCTTCGCGACATCGAAAACCTGATGGGAGGAGAGCCCAAAATTGGACTGTCCTCTATGTTCTTCAAATCGGAGTACCTTTCAGTCCAAAACAAAGCGCTACCTGAGTATCTGATGAATCGCGATGGGTTTACGCTCCTTGCTATGGGATTCACCGGAAAGGAAGCCCTTGAATGGAAGCTCAAGTACATTGATGCTTTCAATCAGATGGAGCAGAAACTCACTAACCCGGAGCCTGAATCCACGGAAATGCTGTTGAGCCGCGCTCTGATCGCCGCTAACAGTGTTATCGATACGGAGCGTAAGAAAGTAAAGGCTCTGCAAGCGGAAAACGCCAAGATGAAGCCTGATTCCGATTACGCAAAAGCGATGCTACTTTCCGATGAAAGCCTGACTACCACGCAGATTGCCATGAACTACGGCATGAGCGCACGAAAGCTGAACAAGATTCTTAGAGAGCTTGGCATCCAGCATACAGTGAACAAGCAGTGGATTCCTTACCAGAAGTATCTTGGCAACGGATACGTTGTCGGGCATCCGATCGAGCTGCCGAACGGCAAGACAAAAGAGGTCACTCGCTGGACAAGAGCAGGTCAGAAGTTCATTTACAGCAAGCTCAAAGAAGCGGGCTATCTGCCTGTTGGTGAGCAGATTAGAATGGAGAAGTGCTGATGGACTACTCGGAAGAAATGTTTCGGCTACAAGCTGAGAATGAAGAGCACAAAGCCGTTTTAGAAAAAAGCCATGAAATCCTTAATCAGGCATTAGAAATCATCATGCCAGAGGATAAGCGGTCAAGAGAAGTTGTAAGTGTAGCACTAGCAACGTCCGTACAACATTTTTGCGAGGACAGCTATTCAATGGGATACAATGATTGTTTGCTCGACATTCTCAGGGAAAAGGAAGAAGTCAGCGCTCCTATCATGTTTCCAACACTTAAATCGTAAATAGCCCATAAGAAAAGCCAGTGGTTAGAGAGCATCTAGCCGCTGGCTTTTTGCGTTATGCGTTTATTCCTCTACAAGGTCTGCGTACTTGACTTCAATACGGGGCAGTTCATCGGTAGTGCTGGTCAATGCTCTGGTGATTTTCTCAAGCCCGGTGAACTCACCGTAGACGTTGATAATGTCATCTTCCAGAATCTTCACGGCATCGCCACCACGCTTATCCAGCATATAATACTCGTCATCGGCATAGAATCCGTATCCGCTGTTGTCCGTGTAAGTTCGCCATGCTTTTTCGCTGCCGGAGAAGTTTGCGTCAATAATCTGCGAGACCTTCACCTTGACTACAATCTTAGTGCCTTCATACTTTTCAGGATAACGGCACAGCTCCTTATAGTCCACAGTCTGACACTCTGCCTTGTAATCGTCCTCGCTGATCTCAGGCACAACAGATGCAACGGAAGAAGCGGTGGATGCACTTGCCTTAGTGGTGCTACTGCTTGCAGAGCCGTCAGAACTGCTGCTAGAGCCGCCAATGGCAGACAGAACAATCAATACGATAATAGCGATGAACCACCAACGCTTGTAAATTGGCGGTTTATTCTTACCGCCACACTGAGGGCAGACCTTTGCACTTGCGGCAATCTCTGCGCCACAGTGCTTGCACGTTGTCATTTTACTTTTAGCCATTGTAGATTCCTCCCTTTCAAGGCTTGTAAGGCAAGTATAGCACAGAATACAGACCCTTTGTAGGGGTCTTTTTGTTTTTGCGCGAAATTTTTGAGATTGGCAATAGGGGGTGGGGTGTTTTGCGCAGAAAAGAGGGGGTGGTGAATCACCATCCCTTTAATAAAACGTCTTTTTTGAATTTTTTCTACGCGAGGTGTCGACCACCCCACCCCCGGCTCGCCCCATATACCCCAGAGGTGGAGACCCCAGCCCAGCGCACCCGGACAGACTGAACAGCACAGGCAGCAGGGCAGGCCGTGCCAGATGCAAGGCAGACCACGCCACGCACCGACACACACGCCCAAACGCTGGACACGCTGCACCGGTCTGCTCCCGATACCAGACAAGCCGCGCCGGGACGATCGGACAGTGTGCGGGGCGCTGGACTGCCTGCGCAACGTGTCCGATAGGGCACGCCCAAACGGACAAAAAATAAAAACGTATAAATACGTCATTATGTTGCGTGTGCAACTTGACAAAAACGTAAATATACGTTACAATATAGGCACAACGTAGATATACGTTACACCTACCAAATACCGTTACAAAACAGGAGGACAAAAACCATGAAAAAAAACATCGACTACACCGCACTCTCTGATACCATCCGCGCCGAACTCAACGCCCGCCACGATCGCAGCGCATGGGATAAGGCCGTCACGTTGTACGCTCTCGACCTGCTGGACGATGTGCAGGAGGGTGCGGACAATATGGAGCGCCTGCCTCTTGACGGTGCAGAACTTGAGCGGTGGGCGCTCAACGGTGCAAGCTGCTGGGAGCAGTACAGCAACGGCGGCGGCTCCATCTGCTATGATGCCGATATTGCCGCCCGCGTCTGCACCCCGTCCGAACTCAAGCGCACCGACGGCGGCATGAACAACCCCAACAGCCGCGAAACGTGGTTAGACGTGCAAGCCCGCGCACTGTACCAGGCTTGCAACCGTATCCGCACCATCTGCCGCGCCAGCGGCCTGTATTGCAAGGGGGTGCAGTAATATGCTGGCACTTGATGCAACCCAGTGGGCGGCCCTCTGGTATGTGGGCGGTATGATTTCCGGTTTTCTCCTTTGTCTGGTCTGGCTCAACAATCGGGCGGAGCAGTAAGGAGATAAGACAATGACAAAAACATTTCGTGCAAAGCTGCTTAAAGCTGGCGCATTAGATACTGCAAAATATCGGTATGCTGTATATCACGGCCACGCCTACGACGTTATTAAGCGAATTAAAAAACCGAAATCCGTTCTTGGAACGCCGAAAATGACGAATATTGGGAATCTGTAGAATACATTTGCTATTAAATGAGGTGTAAAAAATGACGACATTTGAAGAAAAAGTGAACGCATACCGCGAAAACAAGCGATTGATAGAAGAGCTTGAAGCAATGAACGACGCAGTAAAGGCTGAAATCATCAACATGATGCACGGCGCGCCGGAGATGGTACAGGGCACTGCAAAGGCCATATATAAGGACGTGCAAAGCGTCCGGCTTGATAGCAAGCTACTCAAGACGCTACACCCGGATGTATACGCAGAATGCAGCAGCAAGACCAGCTACAAGCGGTTTAGTGTAGTATGAGGGGGCGCAAATTATGTTATACTATCGTATTCCGGCAGGGCTTGACGGGCGGGCGGTTGTGTCCGCTGGTGCCTATTGTGGCAAGGTCAAGCGGTATCTAATCGGCGGTGAGCTTTACACGGCTAAAGAGTGCGCTCACTATGGTATCAGCACGGCAGGGCTTGAGCCTGTCACAACCTCGCAGCGCCGCACATTTACCAATTTTGGCGTTAGAATGGAGGTGCATGCATGATTTCTTCTTGCATCCTGTTTTTCTTCTGGCTTTTCTCTGCGCTGTTTAAAGCGTCCAAATAAGAAGCATTTCACCCGGTCAGAAATGGCCGGGCTTTTCTTTTGCCTTGCATCCGCTGAGGGTGCAGGGCTTTTATTTTGCCCTGCTACAATACAGCCCAATACAAGCGTTTACAGCGTGTTTTGTGCCATCAATGCAAGTATACCGCCCACGCCGCAAAACAGCACACAGGGCTTTACAGGGGCTTTTCTTGCAATTTTACCCATTCCACCGCACACGATACCAAACCGACACAACAAGCCATTGCACAGCCTGCGACACGCTGGAGCGCCTACCAGCGTCCGGACGTTTTGCACAGATACCAGATACCACCGCCGCACCGGGCGCTGTACAGTTCAACGCAGACCGCCTATTATAATAATGTATATAAGGGCGCGCCGCTGTTATGGATCCATGCCAGACGGTACGGCAGATCACAGACCATGCCAGCGCGGCGGGGTCAGCTACTGTCGTGTGTGGATCGCTGGCAAGTGCTGCACCCGGCGTACCTGCTGAGGGGTCAGCGTCTCAACCTGTACAGGGTCAGCCCTACAGCGTCTCGATGCTTCCAACGTCCGGCGGCTTGCAATCTGGCACCCTCCACCCGGCGGGCGGCGCGGAACTATTGGCGGCTCTCGCCGCAGCTCTTTTCGGGCTTTCGCCCGATAGCCAATAGAGGTCAATAATAGTCGCAGCGTTCCGGTTGGAATAGTCGTAACAGCTTCTGAAATAGTCGTAGCCAATAGTCGTAGTTTCTCCGATAAAATAGTCGTGGAATAGTCGTAAAGTCATCAGATGACTAGCTTTTGAAAGTCCTATATATTGTATAGTAATGAGCAGTTCGATGATAGTCGTGGAGTAATAGCCGTAGCATTTTCTTGCGAACTATCGTCAAATAGTCGTGTATTTTTTGTGTGAAATAGTCGTTTGCCTTTTAGGGGAAGAGAGGTGCGATAGTCGCTAAGTCGTCCGACCACTCCAAAAATCACCTCTCGTTCCAATTTCGCATAATATATTCCTCCGCTAGTTATATCAATTTCGTATAATAACCGTACTTATTATAATATACAGATATAGTTACTCCCGATAATCACTGATTATTTCGTATAATAACTCGTACCATCCAATTCGGTCTGTTCCTGCTCGATTTAATTCCCAGTAACGCACTATGGTATTATATTCAATTCATAATATTATGCTAGGAATAATAAATGCAACATTTCTACATATTCAGCCTACTACAAAATGAAGTCAATTTTCCATGTCTGGAATAGTCGCAGCCCATCCACCAGTCAGAACCTCATGCCAGCTCTTGCCTACGGTCTGCTCTGCTGGCTAACGGTATAGTTTTGGAGATAGAGGGTTGTAGGGGGAAAGAACCAGTCTGCAATTTCGTATAACTGTTATTTATTCACTTTTGAACTATCGTAGCACACCCGGCTCCGTCAACGCGCGTGCTCGCGCATATAACGCCCGCGGACGCGCTAAACACACGGGGAGGGAAAGGGGGAGCACGGAAGATGTTAGGGGGATTATAGGGGGTAATAGGGGTGTAGGGGAAAGAGGGGGACAAAAGGGGGAAAGAGGAAACAAGGGGGAAAGGGGACAAAAATTTGAAAGCCATTTCCGAAAGTGATAGTCGAAGCGTTTTTTCGTCTCACAGATCTTACTTTCGTCTCAATCAGTCCTGCGATTGGACAAATAGTCGCTGGCATCCGTCCATTTGGCTTCTATCATCGCTGGAAAGGCGTGTAAGAGCCTGTCTGACGCGTTTTTCTGATTGACCCGATAACTTTCACGTCCGAGCTCAAAAAGCCGTTCTCTACGCTTCTACATCGTTCTAATCGCATGGTCTAGTTCGAGATATGCTATCATCAACGGAGAGCCGTCTACGAGCGTCTATGTCGCGTTTTTGCAATGAAGTCGATAAAGTTATCGTCCAGCACCTAAAACGCCTTAAAACAGGCTTTCTCTCGGTGTTTAAGCGAAACAAGAAAAAGCCATCCTGTCATAAGTTGACAGAACAGCTCTTGGCAGTTCGTTGTATTGCGCTCATTCTTCAACCAGAGTGATTTTCGGAAGCTGGTCAACAGGTGTTCTCATAACCCACTGAAATGTCTCCCAAAGCCCATCGTACGTCTGGAAGATGTTTGCATGGCGTCTTTCATCGCCCCAATGAGCCCCGATAAAAAGTCTTACGGCAAAATCATCTTCATTGCGTTGCAGGCCAATGGACATTAACAGTTTTTGTATCGATTCTGCGTCATCTTTTCGTTCTCCTTTCAATCCATCCAAGTATACTCTTGAAACCGTTGGATTTGCTTGTTAAACGTAATGGGAAGGTCGCCTATCTCACCCTCCTTGTTCTTGCTCAGCCGGAACAGATACTTGTCGGGGTTATCGCCGGACAGAAGGATGATTGCATCTGCGTCCTGTTCAATCTGTCCGCTCTCTCGCAAGTCGGAGTTAGTAGGCGTTGCTCCGGGCTTGGATGGGTTTCGATTAAGCTGTGCCAGTGCCACCACGACAATGCCTGTTGTCTGCGCCAGTTCATGTAAGGCAATGGATATGGCTGTAATGGCGGCATATCTGTCCTTTGCGCCTGTTTCGTGGATGAGTTGAAGATAGTCTACGAAGATGACCTGCGCCTTTTTACGGAGAACCTGAGCCTTCATCCACGCCACGTTCTTTCCGGCAGCGGAGCGGATATATAAGGGCATCTTCATGTTCTTTGCCTGTCCGTCAATCTCATTCAAGCTGACTGCCTTATTTTTCACCGTGTCCAGAGGGCAGTATATTTGATTAGCCATCAGACGTGCACCCAGCTTGCGTTTGCTGGTTTCTAGGCTGAAATAGTACACGGTGTAGTTTTGCTTTGCCATGCTTGCTGCTATTTGCAAGGACAGGGCTGTCTTTCCCGCAGACGGTCTGCCGCCGATGATGATGAAATCGCCCGGAGAAATGTGCAGCGCTTCATCCAGACGCTCTAGGCCTGTCTTGATGTACACAGGCTTCTCGTCCATGTGAAGCACATAGTCATTCAGCACATCCTCGTATGTCCACGCATCTTCTTCCTCAGCTTTCAGGCTCATTGCTTCGCCCATCTGCTGGTAAATGTCTGATAGATCAGAATAGTCGGTAAGCTCGCTGGTCATCTGAAATGCCAGACCTTGCACACGAGTGAGTGCAGCTTGTTCTCTGATAAGCTGTGCCCAACGCTGCATCTGCTCCCTGTCAATTCGTACACACTCCGACTCGCAGGTTTGTACACACGCTAAGATCGTCTGTGCCACGTCTGGATGCTGCGTGTTTATCTCGACTATATCTATCTTACCCCTAGCCGTCCAATAGCCCTGAACAGCTGCAAAAGCGTCTCTCAGCTCAGGTCTGAACAAGTCAAGCTCAAGGTCTGGTATGATTTCATCCACAATGCCCGGCTTGCAGAGCGTCAGCGCACCGATAAATACCGTTTGAACTTCCATTGTCATAGTCTAGGAAACTCCATCTCCGCACTTTGCTCGTACTGGTCATCCTGTTTCAATGCGTAAATGTCCTGCCATCCGGCATAGATGCTCTGTTCGAGAATAGCTTTCCAGTCGTTCCGATCAAACTTTTCCAGCTTGTTGCAGAGCATCTGTTTTGCTCGGTCTGTCATAGGCTTCTTGATTCTTGTACGCATTTGTGCGAACTCTCGCAGGGATTCCAGCAGGGCTTTATCGCCATGAGCAAAGTCGGAGAAGATGTCAGGTTTCTTCTTGACTGCACTCTCCGGCAAGGTCTTGACGTTCGTCTGACTGTCAGTTGATATAATGGGTTCATTGTCATCTGACTTTGAACTCATAGATGAGCTGACCTTCATCTCATTTATGACATGAGGATGAGCTGACTTTCGTGTAGACCATCCTTTTGACGCAATATCGCTTCTTTTCGATTCTTCATCGAGCAGATGCTTAATCAAAATGAAACAAGATTCTGCTTTTTTTGAGCTCAAAGTTACGTCTTTTCCTTCAAAAACGTATGCACAGATTGCATCGTAGAGTTCCAACTTCTCTTTGCTTTTGAGCGTGGAGATGGCTTCAAAGTAGTATCGTTGGAATGTAAAGCTGTCTCGTTTTTTGTCCATACTCAATCCTCTTTGTAGCGTTTGTTCCATGCTTCGATAGCGTCTTTGCGTCCATCGTGGATAATTTCAATCTCTCCACTATCGTTCATTCTAAACTCGATTCGATACTCTCTATTGGGATTTGTGAAACCACATTTATTGCATCGGATGTTAAATTCGTATCCTTTTATAAGGCTTCTTGAAAAATCCTTCTTTATGGAAAACACGGCTTTCCCACCGCAAAACGGACATCTCTTAAGTTCTTCCATCTTTAATTCTCCTTAAAACAGGCACTCAGCGTCAGGTTCACGCAGCCAGCCTTCGCCCGGAATATTGACTATCTCATAATACTGCCGTGCAACGTAGATTGTTTTCTGCCCATCCTCAGCAATCAGGCCGACAATCAGATAGTTGCTAGCAGCCATAAAGAACCAAGGGTTGCTCTTGTAGGTCTCGCCCTTCATCCAGTTCTTCATCCTATTCACGGCTTTTTCAATATCCTTATCGGGGCAGCCCGGGTTTTCGTATGCAAAGAAATCTTCAGGAAATTTAAGTTTTTTCATTTTCTGAATCCCTCTCTCGTTCTTATAATTCGTTTGAAAACTTCATGTAGCTTTGCGCCTTTTCGGTATACAGGCCTATTGTGCTTCTGCTTGATGTAACCGCACTGCGTTTCGGACTGCCTGATCGCATTTGCAAGCTGTTCAAGTGATGCAGCACATTGGTTCATCGCTTTTGTTAGTGCTTCAAATCCATCCATATTTAGTCCTCCGTAGGCGGTTCAGGCATAGGCATCCAATGTGTAACATTTTTGAATGGGATGCACTCTCTTGCTTCACACCAACCACCGTTCGCATCACAATAGGCTACCCAGTCACCAGCTTTTTCGTCGTGAACCAGAACATAATCGCTGGCAAAATCGTTTTTCGGAATATCGGGTAATCTATCCTTGACATTAATCCAATTGCTCATGCTCATCACCTCATACCATCGGAAACGCCATCCAATGCGTCACCGTTACATCTTTCGGCAGTCTCTCGCCTATCTCGTCCCAGAACTGACCGTCTGCGTAACAGCCGAGAAAGTACGCTGTTGGCGAGATTCCTTGCAACATTTTTCCATCTTTATCACGCCACGTTGTCTTAGTCGCAAGCAACAAAGGCTGCGTTCGTTCTCGTGGCTGTTCGCTTGCTGGATGCCAGAGGGTGTTAGCCATTTTTATACCCCTGCCTTGTACATCGTATATAAGACCACAAATCCAATCGAAAAAGTAAAAATGTGGAGAATTACATCCGCAAGAAGCTTTATCTTTTCATCGGAAATTTCGTTCAAAAATATATCCCATATCAAAATTTTTTCAATGAGATATGCTATCCCACATATAAATGTTCCAACCAGAAAAGAAGCTAAAACCACAATCAACGCATTTCCAAGATTACTCATTCTCTTTTTTCTCCCATTCCTTGCATCCACGTTCGTCCCACACGAAGTCTGCAACGTGTTCTGACTGGTCGTTCACACACACGTCCTCAGGTTCTGCGTACCATTTGCAAGAGCCACAGGACGGCTCAGATTTGTTCTTGCAGGATTCTGCTGTGCATCGAACAGCCTTTCCAGCAGAGAACTGCTTGATGCCCATGCAAGAGCAATGTTCGGTGGTGCAGTAGAAGTTCATTCCTCCGTCTCCTTCCATCCGATAAATTCACACAATCCAACGGTGTTATTGGAGCAACGATGAATGAGGACTTTATCGCTTATTTTGAATTTTGCGATAAATCCAATTTTGCTTTCTTTCATTTTATTTTCAAACATCCAATCAACAATGTCTTTGTCGATTCTGACATCGCCTTCGTCCGTCATGGTTGCAAAGCACTGTTTGCATCTATAAAGAGCGCAATTTTTCATCTTCTCTGCCCTCTCTTTCCCCTGTTGAACCGTCCGATCACTCGCTTGTACTCTGCATAGCACTCCGGGCATAGGTCGCCTGTGTCCCTGCGCCACGCCCAGTCCTTAAAGTATTCGTCAGGGTTCATCATCCTACCGTCCAGAACTGCTCCGCAGCGGTCACACACTCGCTTGTGGTAGATTCCTCTGTCAGTTTGCATATTATCATCCTTCCACATAGCGCCAGCTCTGGGGCGGGCTGGTAATTTCCACAGGCCGCATACCAAACCGTGTGCTCTGCAAGCCTGTGAACGCCCGCAGTTCGCGCGGCTGGTCATAAATCTTCAGGTCAGAGATATGCCACGCCCAGCCGTGACACTTGTTCAGGTAGTGGACAATGCGGTCTCTGTCCATGCAAGCTATTTCTTCGACATCATCCGGGGCGCGGCATATCGGTGCAAGCTCCCAAATCTTGTCGCAGACGAACTCGCCAATGACCGTACCATCCAACCGCTGCCAGCCTTTGCCGGGGACGATTCGCAGCCAGCCCATCTTCGACTGATCTTTCGTGCAGTAGATGTAGCACTTGAATGGAGGCTTCACGCCCTCCGGCTTCGTCTTGCGCACTTCTACAGTCTTTTCTTTCAGTACAATTTTGCTACACCATACCGGTTTGATGCTCAACAGAACCGACTTCATTTTTTATTCTCCCTTCCCGACATCCTTAAACAGGATTTCCTTGTCAGTTTTCCAGTCTTTAATTTTGCACGGAATATCCGTGCCGGGCACGGTCTTTTTCAGGCCATCCATCTGCCAGACGTTCCATGAGATGATAGCAGCCATGTTGCGAACCTTCCCAGCGTCAGGCTCTATGCCGAATAGCCACTTAAAGTTTTCTCGCCATGTCAGGAGCATATTTGCTCTTGCAAGCAACAGGCTGTCACCCTGCCACTCATAGCCGTATGTAGTCGTCGCTGCGTCCTCTGCCACATCGAGCCATGTCCAGACATTCCAATCAAACCAGTTGTTTACACATTTCAGTTTGCGGTCAAATAGTCCTTTCCGTTTTGGTACTGGAATCTTTTTGCCTGTTACCGTGTCGTATCGGTTCACAAGGAATGGTGCTTCTCCGCAGGTGATTTCAAGGACTGTCGAATGGATGTACTTGATAGGCTCTTTCTTCATATCGGGCATCGCACCGTTTTCTTCGCCCATGTCTATCATCTTTTCGCAGACCCAAGAAGGAGTAAAAACCTCTGCTTTTGCTTTGGTTCTTTGCTTCTGCTCATCCAGACGCTTGAGAACTCGTGGCACTGGCGGGCACTTCTTGATTTGTTCTAACGTGATTTCATTCGCAAAGCCTGCGCCTAGTTCAGGCGGCGGCTCTGTCGCCCATATGATGTTTTTGCCGGTAGTACGGTCTTTAAGCAAGATAAACAGCACCGTTGAAAGAATCGGGTCGGAGAAGTCAACCAACCGTTGTTTCATTTTTCGTCACCTCTCTGTACTCCACGTCAATCCCTTTCGGCAAAGCCGTCTGGTACTTCTGGGCGAGCTGTTCTGCGCTCTGGGCATCTCCTAACGGTTGTTCAGGCGGCGCAACGGTGACTTCCACGTTGTCGCGCATACCAAAATAGTTCTTGGCTCGGAAAATCCACTCTGCCGGGTTCTCCTGACCGTACATACCGTTGTATGCCCACATGGACTGCATTTGCAGAATCAGCTTCAAGATGTATTTCTGCTGCAAGCTATCATCACGGCGCTTGCCCGCCATAATCTGCTTCAGACTCGCCCATTCGATGCCAAGCACCAGTGCAATCCATTCCACCACAGGGGAGATTCTTGCTTCGATGCAAGCATCAAAGAAGAAGTCAAGACGTTGCTGCACTTCAATCGGGTTGTTCATGTCCACGCTCGGAAGGTCGCCAAAATACTTGGCTGCAATCATACCGATGACCTTCTTGTCTTCTTCATTACCGATTCTCGATTGCAAATCGCCTGTGTTCAGCATCTTAGACCTAGTGATCGCTAACTCCTGTTGTTCTTTCACCTTTTTACTCACCTGTGAGCGGATAGATTTCCGCTTGTTAAGCATCTGTTGTTTCTTCTTCTCTCGCTCTTTCTCACGTTTCGCAGCGGCTTCTTCTTTCGCCTTTTGCGCCCGCTTCTCACGCTTTTTCTTTTCAGCTTCGGTCAGTGGCGGTCTGCCACGACCACGCTTCGGGGGTGTTGCCAAGAGTTCTCACCTCATTTCGGTTTAATAGTGAACAAGTCTATCGCCCATGTAATCTAAGGCTTTTGACATATTGAGGACGGCACAACAGTTTTCGCCTGACATCCACCATGCGCACTTTTCTTTCTCGCATACGCACCGCCCAAGCGGATTGCTGGTCATCTTCATCGGGCAGTAAAGTTCGTTGTCCATCAGTACTCCTTTTCGATATGAACCCTTGCAACGCCGACCATCGCATCATCGGAGCAGCTCATAATCCTGCCGTGACGGAGCGACACGCAGTTATATATAGTGCCGCCGCAAAAGATGGGGCTGCACGTAATCTCGCTTGTCTTCATACAAAGCTCGCTATTGTAGTAAAACGGCTCTCCTTCCTTGAGCGAATCAAAACGAACTTTCTGTTTGCCATGCTCTCCACGAATTTCCATTTTTACCTCCCAAGAAACACAAACGCCCACTTCATCCATTCGGGAATGTCTGCGGAAAACAAGCCCTTATACATAAAGATGGAAAATACGATAGACGAAACCGCCACGACTGCAATAAAAGCGATCACAACGCCTTGCAGAATCGCAAACTTTCTACGACTTCTTTCCATTCTCTTTTCAATGTCATATCTGTTCATGTTTTTACCTCCACCCCATCACAACAGCCGTACAAACGACCAGACACACGTTGACGAACAGCCAGACAAGCATTGCCTGACGTTCTTCAAACAGGTTGTCTGTCGCGTTCTTGATTGTCCGTTCGGACTGAACTACCACCGCCAGCAGGACTAGGCAGACCAGCCAGCGAGTTGCAAATTCAAACATTGTTATCCTCCATCAAATCGTCCATGCTCAGCTGACCACTGATGTTGTCATCTTCCATCCACCAGCGAAAAACGTCCATGCCGGTTTGCCAGTCACACGGCAAACCTTTTGCTTTTCTGACATCAAGCATTCGTTCAAATGCACGGATGTACATTTTTTCGTAAGCAGGCCAGAGCATAAACTCACGCTGTCTGCCCCCCTACCGGCCATAGGACAGCCAATGCAGCCAACACGCTTCTGCCCTTCGCAATACAGTGGATTAACAGGCAAGTGTTCGCTGTGCGTGTAGTCCCATACATCATCGTCAGACCAGTCCACAATCGGATTGACGGTCATCTTTCCCTTGAGGTTGCACGTTTCAAAAAGCTGTCTTTTTTCGTCATTGTCTCCCATAAGGATGATTCGCTTTTCCTTGTCACGATGGTTAAATTCCATCGTTCCACGGTTTTTCTTTCTGTTTGTTGATTCAGCCCAGCGAACGCCGGTAGCGATAAATCTATCGCGGCCAGTATTTTCTTTGAGAACGGCACAGCAATACCGTACAAGTCTTGTAGGCGGCATCAGCTTTTTAGGAATCAACGTCCACATGGACACAGGCTTGTCCTTGTATCGTGGCATAACGATGGAGCATTTGATTCCACGTTCTTCCATCGCTTTGAACTGTTCACGGATGAAATAGACCGTCTCCGGCGCATCTGCTGTGGTGTGGCTGTTGACCACCTCAAAGTTGATTCCTGCACGTTCAGCCAGAGCCACAAGCACCTGTGAATCCTTGCCGCCAGAGTATGTGACCATGAGCGGTTTCTTGTACCGATGCTCGGATAGCCGTGCAGCGTCCTGCAACCGTGCGATCGCAAGCTGTTCTTTGTCCATTGTTACCTCCACTTAACGTCCTCTATAATGTTTGGATTTTCAGGTGTGCAAAACTCGTACAGAGTACATACAGTTTTCTTTCCACAAATCGGACAAATAGGAGTTTCCCCATTATCTGCCATCGCAGTTGCAATACGTTCATCGCACACAGAAATGGCAGTATTGCAGAAGTAACAAGTGAACGTTGCTCTTTTAATACGGCAAGACTTTGGATTTACTGAAGTGATTTCCGAAATAGCTTCTACCGAAAATACCGCCATCAGCTCCACCTTTCTCTCAGCTCTTTTTCGACCTGCTCTGACTTTGCTGTGATGTAATCTGCAAACTCGTCAGGGGTCATGTCCTCTTCTTTGAACTTGCCGACCATCTCCCAGTACCTGTCACCAATGCGGATGATTTTCTGCACCTGTTCATCGGTCAGGTCTGCATCGCACCGAAGGTTCTGAATCAGTGCGCCCCATGTGGCGGCGATGCCATCCAGAGCCATGCGAAAGCCATATAACTGGTTCTGCCGTGCGATTTTGCGGAGGTTGGCTGACATCGCCTGTTTGCCAGATGATGGGCGGTTTCTGCGCTTATTCATCTGACTGCTCCTCGTCCTGAAGTCGATGGAGCCAACGGGCTTCTTTTTCATCTTCGATTTTGATAACCTTTTCCATGTACCTGTTATAAATCAAGATTCCGTCTCTTTCGGCGGACTTGCCAAACATGGTTAGGCAGACAAAAACATCCGCCATTTCTTCTTGTATATTTTCTAAACATTCTTCAACACTCTTCGGTGTCGGGTTCGTACCGTCCAGCGCACGGCGCAGCTTCAATGCAGCTTGTGCCAGTTCGGATGCTTCTTCTGCCAACTGTGCCAAGATTTCCGTCTTAGGCAGTATGTCTGAAACTTTTTTGCTCACTTCTGTTCTCCTTTCAGCCAGTCGTTCAGCTTTGCCATGCAAGAGGGGCAAAGAAACGGTTCATCATAGCAATCGCAACTCCAGTAGTCCCATGCGTCATGAACGTTCTTATCAACCAGAATCACGGCATTGGGCTTATGCCTCCCCATCTCATCGGGCGGTTCAGGATTAAACACTTCACCGCAGCGGTCACATTTCATTCTCATTTTCTTTATCCTTTTTATCTGCAAAGAAAGATTCGTAGTCAAACCACTTATCATCCAAAATGTTTCCGATGATTTTTACAGAACTTCCAAGCCCTTTTGTAGCGACACGAACATACTTGCCTTTCATTTGACCGTATTCCTCAACGCCAACCGTGTCCATGATTCGCATAATTGCTTCCATGCCAGAGCCGTATCCCTCAAAGTCTTTGCTCCCAAGATACCCCTTGCCGAGAACATACCCACCATAGCAAACGCCCCATCCATGACCATTAAGCACCAAATCGGAAGTTAAAACTCCGTGGTCTGCCATAGTAAGTCGAACACTTTCAATTTGCGCATTCTTGATTTTGTAGCCGCTTTCTTCCAAAAGTTCTTTAGTCCATTTTTTCATGTTCTTTCTCCAATCTTTTTAGCAACCCATCCACGTCATACCGCCAATGGACACGCAGCCTTTTTGCTTTGACCTCTATTCCCTCTTGCTCTGCCCACTGCCAAGGGATGCTCTTGCGGCTCTCGTTGTAACGAAACACTAGAACCTTGCTGGCAGGGATTGCAAATGTGCGCTTGACCGCCCGATAATTGACTATCACATGGGCGGTCTGGCCGCTGTACCCCATTGCATCCACCATGTCAGTGATGTGCTTTTCCTTGCGGTATTTGCACTTTGCCTTGTCGTACTTGCCGAGCACCTTTTCCAGAGGGATAGAGGGCGTTTCAATGGTTTTCAGTTCAAACAGGTGGTTCATCGGGTATCGGTACACAAGGAAGTCACAGATGTTGTCGATGGAAAAGGACAGGTTCTCGTTGCCGCCGTAGTAGGTGGCAGCACTGTCTTTCAAGCGGTAGCACCACGCATCGGATGGGACGGATGCCTTGAAGTCTGCTTCAAACTGCTTGCCGGTGTTCATTCGTTTTCCTCGATTTTTTTGGCTTCTCTGATACGCAGTCGAGCAAGTTCGCTATTTGCGTATCGCAGTTGCCAGCTACCAAACCAGCCTTTGTGAACAAGTTTTCCGGCGCAGTAAACAAATTCTTGCTTCATCAAGTCATCAAGAGAAATAATGTAACAGCCAGGCTTATACTTTCTTTTGCTCATCCCCGTTCACCTCTAAATTCACTTCCAAGAAACCGCTTCTTGCCTTTTTCCCGGTGCTTGTCCTCATAATCACGGTGATACACGCTCTGGCTATGGTTCAGCTCATACACGAATGCCTTGCGCTCCTCGAAGTCTTTCTTCTCTGCCTTGTACTTCTCGCAGGTGTCGTGGCAAGCTTGGTGGCGTGATGTGCAGTTGAGACAACAGGTAATCATTCTATCAACCCCACTGTTCGGACATGGCCTTTGCCACTCCAGTAAAAGTTTTTGCCCGGTTCTTCGCACGGTCAGCGGTAAACATCCCCTTGTGTTTCTCCCCGTGCTTGTGCGAGTAGGAGCCGGACGGGCACCATGTTGCGGTAGGTTCTACGATGTTTGTTGGGTGCAACGGCGGTACACCGCGCTCCCACAGTAACGTTTTCTTGCTGTACGGATGTCCGTACTCGTATGGCTGGATTGTCTGCGTAGGCTTTGGGTAATCAAAAATCTTGCTGGGGGTAGGATTCTCAATCACCACTTTTTCGCAATCTGCCGCCCACACGGCAAGAAAAAGCGCCTTGCCGCACAATCCCTCATAATACCGGGAAAGATTGAGCTTTCCTCCCTTGTATAGGTGTCTTGCTCCCGCGTTGCTCGTCTTTGTGCAGGGGACAAATGCGATAATCATATCCCAGCGGGGCACATCATGCGCGATTCCGTCCATGGTCACGACCTGCCCCCCCTCAATAGCTTTTAGGCAGTCACCGAGAATATGCCATTCTGGATGCCCGCCGGACGGCTCAATCAGGTCGCATGAGTAGGCTTCGTGACCTTTTGCCCGGAACGCCTTGCAGACTTCCTGCGATTCCTCACAGGCAACTAAAACTTTCATCTTTCCAAACGCCCGTCCAGTCAGATAGCGCAACTCTTATATATAAGGTAGGCGGTCAATGCCTTACAGGTCAGAACGGCAAATCCTCATTTTCCTGAATCACGGAGAAGTCATCCGTGTTGCCCTGAGAGTAGTTCTGCGGTGCTCCCTGCGCCCGATCGTTGGGTTTGCTGTCAGACTTGCCACCACAGAAGTCAACCTTGTTCGCCATGATTTCCGTTGCGGTGCGGTTGTTCCCCTGCTTGTCAGTATACTTCCGGATCTGGATGCTACCAGTCACCAGAATCAGGCTACCCTTCTGGAACCACTTGGAAACGAACAGTGCCGTATTACCAAATGCAGTACAGTTGAAGAAGTCAGTTTCCTTCTGACCGCCGCTCTGACGGTCGCAAGCAATGCTGAACGTGCAAACATCCTTGCCGGACTTCGTAACCTTAGCTTCGGGCGTGTGAACTAGACGACCCTGAATTGCGATAGAGTTGAGCATTATTTAGCCCTCCTTCGGCTGTTTCTGAGCACAGTCCCAACACAGGACGCGCCCAAAGCGTTTCTTCGTGCTTCTTGCAGTTTCCAGCGGAGTGACGGTGCGGTTGTTGTACTGAATAGGCTGCAACTGCTTTCCGCAGCAAGCGCATGGGGGGATGGTTTCTGCTTCCGTTTGCTTCTGCGCAGGCTTGTTTGCCCTGATTGCAGTCTGTTTTTGATACTCGTCCGTGTCAGCGTCCTTCGTATCGTCAATGCAGAACAGACCGTTCAAGGCGTACTTTCTGGCGTAGCTACTAGACGTTCCGGTCACCTGCGCTGCATCCATCTTGGTTTTTTGCTCCGGTTCTCTTGCGTAAGCAGTAACCGTTACGCATCCACCATCCAGAGCTTCCACCTTTGCGGTCGCTTCGATGTAATGCCACCCTTCTAACACTTTAGGCTCATCAGAAAGGGTAAGAAGCAAACCGTGTTCTTTCAAAATTGGCTTGACTGCTTCCAAAATGTCCTCACAAGAGCGATACTTGTACCCGCCAAATGTGTTCATCTGCCCCTTCGGGGCTTTCAGCTCTGATTGAACAGCCATCAGAGCTTCATGGATTTTGCTGTTGTCCATCAGTTGTTCTCCTTCCTCGCTTCTTTTCTCGCTTTACGGCAAGCTGGGCAGCGCTTAGGCAATGCCATGTTATGCGATTCGAAGAAAATGCGTTCTGCACGAGTAATCTCGAACACTTTGCCGCAGTCGCGGCACGTCTTTTGAATGGAAACGGTATCATCCCTTTGAGCAGCGCTTAACGCATCAGGAATAGCAGAAAGTTCCATAAAGGAGTCGCCCACACTTCTTACCAGACGATGCTTCGGCGTATGGCCATTCAGCCTAAGCATTTCCTCGTAGTCTGATTTTTTGCAATTTGCGCAAAGCTTTTCATCGTTTCCCGGGTATGCCGAAAATGGCTTGTTACATCTCGTGCAATGTCTGATTTCTTTCTTGTATTTACTCATTTTCTTCCCTTTTCTTCAGCTTCATTAGGCATCATTGTTCTTACTTCGGCTTAATTTGGCTGTACAAAATCAACCAGCCATCAGCTCTTCCAACTGCGCACGGAGGTCTTTCAGCTCCGCTTCCCTGTCCTCGATTTCAGACTGCAAGTCCGCGATCTCAGCCAGCCGGTCAGCTTCTTTGGCTTCTGCCATCTGCTCGTTGGTCATAAAGTACCCGCCGTCATCTGGCTCGTTTATTCCGCCAAATCTGTCAAGGTTAATCATCTTTTGGCCTACCTCTCTTACGTTCCTCTTTGATTTGCAACGCGCTGTGCCACTGATCTTTGTCAATTTCGATGGTAGACCACCGGTAGTTACATACAAGGCACTTCTTGCGTCGAGCGATGCTGTCATAGTCTGACCGGCTGTCAACCGTTGTAATGTTGTCGCTACCGCACATCGGGCATTTCATCGTGCATCCCTCCACCCGTTCGTGTGGTGAGGAATGCGTTTTACTTTGCGATTTTCCTGTTCGATACCTTCATTTTCAGAGCTGACCCCAATGGCACACAAGACGAGTGCTGCGGCGAGGAAGCTACACGAAAGGAAAACGTATCCAAACATCGCTACTGTGCTCTGACTTTTCTGGATTGCATCGCCGCATCCTACCGAAAAGATTGCTAACGCGATTCCAAGCGTGCAAAGGACATTAGCTTTTAGGCTTTTCACTCTTATTACCTCCAAAACTCAGTATCCATGCCGTAGCCATTGCCACAGATACCGTGATGATTCCACGGGCAGTTGATGCGCCTACCAGAATTCCGATGTGATGCACCATCCAGAAGTTCAGCAGAAATACCGCCAAAACCACTGCCAGTGCTATGCCCCACATCAGGGCAACTTCAATAAACGCTTTCATCTTGTCTCCTTTCGTTTTTCGCTATTGCAAATCACGACTATGCCATGCTTTGCCGTTGCTTTTCGGTGAATCGCCTTGCCTTTGCTGTTCTGCTCCTAGCTACTCGATGCCTTAGCCTATCGTTTCTATTCTTTGCTGTTGCTTTTCGTTCCTATGCTATGCTTTGCCTTTGCTTATCAAAGCTACGCCTTGCATCTCATAGCCTTTGCTCTTCCCAGCTTTTCCTTGCCATTTCATTGCTCGTCTGAGCCTTGCTCCGCCATGCCTTTGCAGATCTAGTCAAATCACCGCATCGCCCTTGCCAATCCCATCGCGGCGTTACCCTGCCATAGCGGTTAATTGAGGATTTCGTAAGCAAATCGCCCTTTAGAACTGTTGCGCCACTGGCCGATGCCACGCAGAGCGCCGTAGTCCAGCCACTCGAGCACGACCTTCTCATGAGAATCGTCCAGTAGCATAACCTCAAACTCGCAGGTCGAACCAGCGGGAATCTGCTCGCTGTTGGCAAGGCTTACACGTTCGCCCTGTGCAGTCTGGGCACGGAGTGGGCGCTGGCACTCGGTAATCTCACCGTTCACATGAATGGGAATCATGCGGGGCTGAATGAAAATCAGACCATCAATGACCTTCTTGTAAGCCGTCAGCCTGCCAGATTCATTCACGGCTTTCTTTTTTCCGGTTTCGGTCTTGCCGCCAATGCGGGAAAGCATACCGCAAGAATCCTTGAAGAAGCCCTTAATCTGGTAGTCATACAGGATGGGCTCGCCGTTCTCGTTGCGGGGAAACACGGTCATGCCCTTATCTGCCACAGCATCAGCACCCAGAGCAGCAACTTCGTCCTCGATGGTGTTTGCATCAGGTGACTTGCTGGCGATGAACTCTCGTGCGATATTCTGGTTGCTAGGCCATGTGCCGAGAACCGCTTCGGTGAATGTGATTCTGACTTTGATTTTTTTCATTTTTGTTCACTCTTTCTTTCTCGATATGTTCCAGTCTTAAAGATTCACGCTTTTGCCAGCGCTTCTGCCACGGACTGCTTTTGTTGAAGCTGTTTATTGCTTTCTTCATCGTTTGCCATCCTCCGCTTGCGTTGGATGTGTTCCAGCTGCTCTTTCTCTCGGCTTCGCCAGCGGATTTCCCGTTGGCCGTAGTATTTACCGTTCATCAGGAGGGTTTGCCTTTCCTTGCGCAAGTAAAGTACTGTAATGGCCGTAGCTCATTCCAAGCTCTTTTGCTTTATCGTTCATCTGTTTGATGGTGTACTTCGGCTTAGGCTTTTCTTGTGTCTGGTTTCCTTCCGGTCTGGCCTTGCGGGTGGGAGACTTGATATAATCCGAATGCTCTTTCCACCACTTGGCCATCTGCTTACGCTTTACTATATTTGCGCATTCTTCGCAATACCGTTTTGTCTTGATGACTTCGCCGAGAGGCGCTCCGCAGCGTTCGCAGCTCTTAACCTCCATCTGACTCACTTGCCTTTCTCAAGACTCTTTCGTTGTGTTCAGAAAAGCACTGGTCGAGAAACTGGATGAACTTTGCGATTTTCTCTGCGTCTTCCGGAGTACAACCGTTCTCCACAAAGCGCCTTGTCGCCTGCTCACGCTTGAAATCCGAGTAGGTCTTGGCCGCAGCGTCAATGGCGAACTTGGCTTCTTCGGGGTACTCAAGGTCAATTTTAATGGTCAGATACCTTTCCATACTCATTCCTCCGCTCTCTGGCTTTTCTCTGCTCTCAAGAACAGATTTACTGCTTATCTCTTACAAGAAGAGCGTCCACCGACACTCGAAAGTAATCAGCGACTTTCACAAGCTGTCGAATGCTCGGCCCATTTGCGGAGCGTTCCCACTTGCCCAGTGCGCCGTTGCTCAAACCAGCAGCTACTTCCAAGTCAGTACGAGACAGACCATGCAACTTGCGAAACTCGTCGATTTTAGAAAGATTCACTAGCCATTCTCCTTTCTGGGCTTGCATTTTACTAGAAAATATGCTACTATGTAGTTGTGAGGTACAAAGTGAACATTTTCCAGCGACTTCCCGATAGATTTGTCAGGGGTCTTGGTTTTTGTTTGCCCTGTGCTTCATATTATACTAGCCAAGTGGCTATTTTTCAATAGTCAATCTTCAATTCTGTGAACATTTGGCTATTTGCACAAAAAGAGAGGTCTTTTTCTATGCGCAATGTGGAGCGAGCTAAGAAAATCGCTGCCGATAAAGGTGTGAATATATCCTTTGTGTGCAGAGAAATCGGAAAAAGCAGAGGTTATATCTCTCAAATGCTGACTACCGACAGAGATTTTCCAGATGAAATGCTTTTGCCAGTAGCCAACGCACTAGGTGTTACGGTTGAGGAACTCACTGGCAACCAAAAAGAAAACCCGCCCCAGCAGCCGAAAAGTGAAGTTGATGCAGCAGTGGAGCGGATTAGAAGAAAGCTTGAATCTATGCCGAAGGAACAGCGTGAAGCGCTGATGAACTTAATCGAGAAGATGTGACGTTCATGCCCGGTAAAATAAAAACCCCTTGTGCCGGGCTGGTGTAGCTCTGCGCAAGGGGTTTTCTGTTACTTTAGGTCTAGCGCTTGTTCTGCTACTGGAATCTTTTCTGGGTGTTCCAGCAGCCATGCAATAAATCGGTCAATCTTGGCTCTTTCCTGCTCGCTCATTGTGGTATATCCTCCCAATCTGTAAATGCGGATGTTCATTTGATATGATTATACATCTTTCAGTTGTGTAGTCAATACAATTTTAACAACTTCGTAAAAATCGAATGTTTTTTGCGCATCTATCGTTTTTCATCGGGAAAGCTAACGTAACAATGAGCGTCCAATAAAGCCACGATGGAATTTGTTTATCCTTTATTTTGCAATGCGTCTTTGAGCATAGAGCGAAAGGGGTTTTCAGGTAACTTGTCCAGCGCATCTGCTTTGACGAGAGCGTTTGTGCTGATGCTGTGCGAAACATTGTTTAGCTGCACAATGGCATCGTCCAAGTCTTTGACTGTTGCTCCACGCCGTTCCATTGACTGAAGGAAAGTTTTCACCTCTTCAAGAACAACAGGGTTTTCGGCTTTATAGAATCCATTTGTAAAGTCCATCTTTCCTCCAATCACAGCTCTACGAGCTGTCCGTCAATGCGTTCGATGCTATCTGCCGGGTCTCGCCCATCGTCTAAGGCGGCTGCGGCGCGTTCTAGGATGCCTTTTGCTTCGAGGTAAGCATCTTTATCGGCTTCGTACCCAGAAAGGCTCAGGACAAGCTCCAGCGTCCGTCTGCGAGCGTATGGAATAATCAGAGCGTCTACGGTTCGGTTCATTAGCTTTCCTCCCACGGTTCAGGTGTGTGTGGTTGCCCATCGGGAACGCTGGCAGGCATTCCGTCAATGATCAGCATACGTTCATGGTTCCAGATTGCAGTTTCTTTCATTTTGTGTTTCCTTTCTCTTTGGAAATTTTTGACAATACAGTTATACCACATCTCGCTGTTTCAATGAAACAGCGAATTTTTTCAATTATTGTTTCACATTTTGAACAATATATCAGTTAAATTTCTTTGATTTTATATCATTTTGTCGAAAGAGGGGTATTTATGGATGATTATAGGATACGAGTGGCAAAAGCGTTAGAGATGGCAAGAGCAGAATCCGGACTTAGCCAACAGAAGCTTGCAGACAAAATGGGTATAGGCCGAACATCCATTTTTCGTTACGAGCAAGGGACAATGACCCCAGATGCTCCTACTATCATAAAGTGGTTCGTGTGCTGCGGTGTTGCGGCCAAACCGTACATAGACACCTGTTTGCATCCCGGATTATTGGAAAGTCTGGCTGGCGATGCCAGCACCGAGAGAAAGAGAGATACGCTGATAGAGCATATCAAAGAAGCCCATCCGCAAGAAATCGACCTGCTGTGCTATCTGATCTACGGCAATCACGGCTCAGATTACCTTGCCGTTCTGTGCGAAATGGTAGCCAACCTTCACACGACTTTGCGTGATCGTGTGTCCGTCTGCCGTACCGTCACTGGCCATTATGAAATGGCACAGGCCACCAAAACCGACCCAGACCCAGACGGAACACAGCCCAATATGCAGATCTTGTATCAGGCACAGGACTGTGGGGAAGCTTCGGCCATGAAGCGAAACGATTCTTATACCATCAACGAAGAAAACATTTTGCGCTGATTGTCGAATTATCGAAGTTTTTACGGTATACAGGGGGACGTGTTCCACTTTTTGTACACAATAGACCTGTTATAAATATAGTTTTGGGTTGTCATTTTGTCCTCCATAGAGTCGTAAATGGTGGATTTTTGCGGATGTAATTAACGAACTCGCGTGAAATTTTCGTTCGTCAAAGCGTGACTTGTCAATTCGTCCCCTATTGATGTAATTGCGCTCCATTTTCTGTACACGATAGAACCGTCAGGTAGATTATAGGGCTTGATGGACGTTTTTTTATTCAGCAAAAGAAGTTGTCGTTTTCCACAATCTGCCCGTTGAAGAGAAGAAATTGTTGAAAATGTATCGTCGTCACTATTTGATGATGATTATTTATCTCTTGTTTATCTCTTGTTTATATATATAGTAAGAACGTGTACAAAAAGTGGAGCATTGTGTACATAAAGTGGAGGAACGTGTACAAGAAGTGGAGTGTATCGTGTACAAAAAGTGGAGCATCGTGTACAGAATGTGGAAGTCGATTGTTGAAAAATAATTGTGTACAGAATCATTGACGTGTACACGATGCAGTGGTATAATAGGGTAGAAGAAATGAGGTGATGCAATGCCAGAATTGACAGGAAACAATCTTGTCGAAAAGAGCAAGGCATTGATTTGGGCGAAGTTTACGGACTACACAGCAGGCGAGCTTCGGCTGCTTGAGGTCTATCTGAGCCGTATCAATCCGAGAGACCCAGAAAGCTCTAACGTGTCGTTTACGCTGGCTGAATATTGCAAGCTGCTGGATTTGAAGCTCAATTCAAAGAACTTGAAGTCGCAAGTTAAGCACTTTTTGGGCAACGTGGTTTCAGTACCACTGAATGCAGATGGAACGGAATATGTGATGTATCCACTGTTCACAAAGGCAGAGGTTAAGTTCAATCGGGAATCCTTGTCCTATGATGTTTCAATCAACTGCAATCCTGACTTACGGCCTGTGTTTTTCGATATTGCAAGAAGCGGCTACGTCAAATATCGCCTGCGCTATACGATCGGGATGAAGCAGCAAGCGTCTATTCTGATGTACAGCATGATTCGTGATTGGATGAACCACTCATTGTCATCGAACAAGATTGGCTTGAAGCAGTTACGTGACCATATAGGAGCAAACGACCCAAGTTATGACGACTTTCGGGCTTTACGGCGCAGAGTGCTCGAACCAGCAGTAGAGGAAATTAGCAATGTTTCGGATATTGTCGTAGACTTCGAGAAGATTTGCATGGGTCGAAAGGTTGTAGCTGTTGAGTTCCGATTCGCATACAAGTCCAACCAGCCCGCCATAGATGCCGATTTTAGCGAGGTTAAGGATAGCACGGTAAATTCCAAGCCGAGCGAGAAAAAAGAAAGCAGGAAACCCCGCACAAGCGGATATGATGGATACGATTGGTCTGTATGTGATGCGCTGTCGGTTCAAGAGTGTATCGAGGTTGCAAAGGTAGTTGAGGTAAAGATGATGGAAGAGCATCCATCTATCAAGCTACCAAAGCGAAGAGATGCAGTCTACGACATTGTAAAGGCTGCATGTGCAGATATTCTTTCAATCAATCGTGACCCTTGGCCTGACCACCCGAAGCGGTATCTGATCGGCAGCTTGAAGAAAGAAGGTGCGATTGACAAATATCTTCCTGCGTTTTATGAAATCGAAGCAGTGAATGGAGGCAAAACATGAGCGTTGAGATTTCAAAGCCCGAAAGAAAAACGGCAAAGTGGGTATATTGTAGAAAAACAGACGAAGATGGCAATGAATACGGCTATTACGAATGTTCTGGCTGCAAAATGTTTACAGTTCAAAACGGATTTTATAATTGGTGCGCACTTTGCGGCGCATATATGACCAATTCTCGTAAAATTCTTAAAGATATGATGACGAACAAAGATATGCCTGAAGTCAGCCATCGTCAGATGCTTCCCCTTGGCGTTAAAAAGATTGACATAGCAATGAGAAAGCATGCTGCAAAATAATCAGACGCATCAAATAAAAGAAAGAGTGATAAAATGGCAAAAATCATAGCTGTCGCCAACCAGAAGGGTGGCGCAGGCAAGACCACCACAAGTACCTGTCTGGCTGGTGCGTTGCAGTTGCTCGGCAAGAAAGTCCTGCTGGTGGACTGCGATGCTCAGTGCAACGCAACAGACACCTACAGAGCGCAGATAGAGGACGTATGCACCCTGTTTGATGTGATGACCCGGCAAGGAACAGCAGAGGAAGGAATCCAGCACTGTGAAGCTGGTGACATTCTGCCGTCTGATAACGCATTGAAGGGCATTGACGAGCAGCTTGTCCGGGACATGGGCAAGAACTTCCGACTGCGAGAAGCCCTTGAAAGTGTTTCTGCGCAGTATGATTACATTGTGCTGGACACTCCCCCGCAGCTTGGTCTTGCGCTTGCGAACGCACTGATCGCCGCCAACAGCATCATCGTGCCCATCACAGCAGACCGATACGCACTGGCTGGTTTGAGCCAGCTTTCGCAGACCATCGGCGATGTTCGCAGATACTTCAATCCGACTTTGAAGATTGAAGGTTTGCTTCTGAACCAGTATAAGAGCCGTGAGAACCTGTCCAAAGAGGTTGTGGAGCAGCTTCCTATGATTGCACAGAGCATGGGGACAACATTGCTGGACGTAAAGATTAGACCGTCTATGGGCGTTCGTAAGGCGCAAGCAGAGCGTCACAGTCTGTTTAGCGGCGACACGGCAAAGAGTACCAGCGCAGAGGATTTCAAGGCGTTGGCGAAGATGATTGTGGAGGGAGATACAAAATGAGTAAGAAGATTGTAGACGTTGCTCCTTTAATGGAATACTATCGAAACAGACTTCTTGAAGAAGGCGACAATCAATCGTTGGAAGATGCGTTAGAAAGGTTAAGAGCACTAAGAAATGCTGATGCGCAAGATTTACAGTCAAAAGCAAAATGGGAACGTCCAGAAGGTTTGACTTTTATTATTCAGGACGATTATGATAACAGCCATGCAGAGCAAGTAATCAAATGCAGTAATTGTGGTGGTATGATTTCCGAAAGCGATTTCGACAAGTGGATTTGGAATTTTTGCCCAGTATGTGGAGCAAAAATGGAGGAAGAAAAATGAAATCAACCAGCAAAAAATCCACAGGCTTGTTGGGCGGGTTTGATTTTCAGCCTATTTTTTCGGAGCAGACATTAAGCCGAAGTGAGCCAAAGGAAGAAAAAGTAAGCCAAGCAAAGCCGAACGAAGCCGAACAAGCGCCGATTATGCCCAGTGAAGCCACAGCCAGCCTTACACAGCCTAATGAAGCACAGTTAAGCAGTATTAAGCCGAAGCAAGCCAAAGACAGCGAAACACAGCCAAACAATGCCGTAGTAAGCGAAAGTAAGCCAAAGAAGCTGAAACAGGCAAAGGAAGTTCAACGTCTTATCGAACAGGGCGATGTTCCAAGTGCGTTAGCCGAAGCTGGCTTGACAAAGAAAAAAATCCCGATGCCGGAATCGCATCAGGGCGTTGCAAGCGGTGATGGCAAGCGTTCAAAGCGTATTACCATCCTTATGAGCGAGGAAGAGCGCAAGTACATCAACCGTGAAGCAAGACGGCATGGAATGACGATTGGGCAGTTCGTGTACGCTCTGGCGGCTGCTGCGGCAGAAGGGAAGATTGAATTGGAGGACTTCTTAGATGAATGATAGTGAACGGCACCTTATTCGATTTGTTTGCGATGGCGATATGCGAAACGCGCAAAAAGCCGTTAAAATCATTTTGGATTCTATATCATCCAAAAAAGATGAGCAGTTCAAAGAAAATATGTTTCGCAAGTTGGAAAGTAAAAGAGAATTTATTGAATTGCCATATAACTTACAGCATCTTTTGATCGCAGAGGATACAGAAGAATTTCCAGAAGCAAGATTCCTTCTTATGAACGAAGAAAAAAGTATAACGCAGAAAATCATTGCTATTTATCGAGCATCTGAAAAATTGAACGAAATGGGCATTCCTTATTTGCCAGCATTGATGCTTTATGGGCAAAGCGGATGCGGGAAAACCATGCTGGCTAGGTATATCGCACATAAAGCAAAACTTCCGTTTTTGAGGATTCAATTTTCAAGTCTAGTTGATTCGCACTTAGGGCAAACACAATCTAACCTTGCAAGAATTTTTGATTATGTGAGAACTGCTCCTTGCGTTCTTTGTTTTGATGAAATAGATGCGGTCGGAATGGCTCGCGGGCAAAAAGATGACGTTGGAGAAATGAACCGTGTGGTTATCGCGATTATGCAGGAAATGGATAGATTGCCGAACAATGTCATTATTATTGGAACGACAAACCGATTTGATAGGCTTGACCCTGCACTTATAAGAAGATTTCCGTTGCAATACGAATTAAAGCCGTTGTGCCGTGCGGATGCAGAAATACTTTCTAAAAGGTTCTTTGAATATGCAGGAGTGAAATATGAAAACATAGCTTATGAAGATTACGTTCCAGCATCTACGGTTATCAAAGAATGCACAGAACGAATTGTAAATCAAGTTTTGAATCAAGAGGATTTCTTGGAGGATTGACGATAAAAGTTAAGTTCTAGGGGGATTACAATGAATGTGATTAAAAATCGTGATTTAGAAAAAGAAGAAAGAAACCTTAGAGAAAAATTTTACGGAACGGGAATCCAATTCTATCGTGAGGGCAATGGCATTGATAGCCCAATCACAATGATTATAGGTTTTCCAAGCATCAGAAACACGCCGGACGAGGTTGCATCCATTAGTGAAAAACTGATGGCAGCAAGTAAAGCGGCGAAAGAATTTAAGTATAACGGATATTTTGTGGATTATCTCTAATCCGATAAAAGCTGAGATTTAAGGAGAATATTATGACTTACGGAGAAATGAACAACTATATCACTCATGTTAGTGACAATGATTTGGTTGCGTTGTGCAAGAGCGTTTACGAGTTCAAGAACGGAAACGGAGTGTTGGAGCCAACTTCGACACTCAAAATTCTTGCAGAAAATCTACAGTTTCCCGATGTGAGAGCGTTGGAATATGCCATTACGGAAGAAGCGCATAAACGGTACAAACAGATTGTATTGCTTCTCATGAAAGATGCTCCGGCACATTATTTGAAATGATGAGATTTAAGGGTTGAACAATGAAGATTGTAAATCATCGAGAGTTTGATAAAGAATATTTCGAAGCCAAAAAGAAGCTTTATGGAACGGATATTGAACTTATTCAAGACGGGGACGGAATTGATACCTCAATGAAGGTGAAAATTGCAATTCCGGGAGTGATGATGGATTTTGAGGAAGCAGCAGTGTTTGCAGAAAAACTTTCCAAAGCCGCAAATATCGCAAAAGAATTTAAGTACAACGGATATTTTCTGGATTGGAATGACTGATGTTTACTAAAACTAATCATTTAGGAGGGCTCTTAATGAAATCAAACTATAAATGCTTAGAAGCATCCGACGAATACGGCAGTCCAGTGAACTTTAGCATCCACAAAGAAAAAGAGACAAATCGTGTCGTGTTTTTCGTTGACGTTGAATGTCAAGAGGTTCATCTTACAGTGAAACAAGCGAAAGAACTTGCCAAGATGCTTCTGGACGCTGCAAAAGAATAATTTAGTAAAAGCTGAGTTCTAGGAGGATTGACGTATGATTGTTTATAGACCTCATCGTGGTTCTTTGGAAGATGCCATGAAAGAAGTAAGAACTTTTCTGAACGAATGGCAAATGAAACAGTATGTTGCAAATAGCTGGAATCTTGCAATCGGAAGAAAAGTACTAGACCCAGAAGATATTATTATCGACAGCGAATCAACGGACGATGACCGTGTCGGTTGGAAAAATGTCCACATGGTTTGTGCGGCTCGAATCGGAAATGAAGATTACATGAAGAAGTACGGCAATCCGCAGTGCATCGGATATTGTGCTTACGATGTATCAAACGTGCCAAAATCAAGCCCGTGGATTTGTGCAAAGAATAGTGTTCCGGGAGATACAGACCCGCGTGTTATCGGATTCGATGAATCAGCCTTCGATATTGTTATAGCAAATTACGATGAGCAGTTCAAAGAGTGGCGGGATGATGAGGGCAGAATCCATAACATCACATATTGGATGCCGTTGCCTGAACCGCCTGTGAAATATTGAAATGGTGGACGACATGGAACAAAAAGTGTTAGGGCACTACGAATCGCACTGGTATCTCAATGGGACAGGTGGTGACATATACGAAGGTAAGATGGTCTTTCGGGATAAAGATTGGCGTATAAGATATATGCCAAACCAATGCGTTGAAACCTATTATTTTAGATTAAAGAAAATAAAAGATGATTTTAAGAGCAAAGGGCAAAAAGAAGGAAATTATAAAAACATTGCATGGATAAAATTTTCCGAATTGAATTGGTTTGAACGAAGAAAGCGTCCAGATTGGTTTAAGGTTCAATTTCTTTCAAATGGACTTGATAGTCCAAAAACACAATGGTATACAGTCCACGATTTGTCTGGTATCGAAGAAAAGAAGCATTGGGTTGAGGAAAAACGCCAATACACAATGAAAGAACTTTCAGAGAGAATGCCAGCAGAAGATTTTATCGAGTATATGAAAGATAGAGGAATAACGACAATCCGATAAGCGAAAAACACCCCTGCGTAGCCATTAGTGGTTACACAGGGGGTTCGTTTTACTTATCAGCAATGCAATCCCAGTAGAGATATGCCTTGCCATCTGCGGCATCTGCGTCCTCAAGGAATGCCTTTGCCATGTCAGCGTAGAAGCCCGGAGTGTCAACGGACTGACGCTTTGCGACCTGACAATAATCCGAGTACATCATGTTCATGACAGCCCAGAAATCGTTCGGGTCGCAGGTGATATTACGCTGCTTGGCAACGTCCTGCGTCTGTTCCAGCGTCCAGTGACAGCCCTTCGTGCCGTCAGCGTTCACCATGCTGTCGCACCATTCCTCCGCTTCATCGTGGGTAAGGTGCTGGCGGGGCATCTTGATGGAGCGGCCATCTGCACCGCCACGTTCATACTGCCCAGACCGCTTGTCCCAGTCTCCGTTCTGTGAGAAGCCGATTTGCGGCATTCTGCGCCCATACTCTACGTCAGGGTAGCGGGGGATAGGATAGGGGTCGATGTAGCGGTTTTCCTCCTGCGGATAGTATGGATAGCGGTCACTGCCGCCTTCTAGCTTACGCAGACGGCGTTCCATCTCACGCTCCCTACGGTCACGCTCTTCCTCAAGTCGGTCACGTTCCGGCTCACGATCTTTATCGTGGTCACGGAGCATCATCATGCGGCGAAAATTAGTCTTGCCCATAATCTACACCTCCTCAAGAAATGGACGCGGGCGCACCGGCGTGGGAACGGCAGAAACAGCCAAGATATTTGAACGTGCCGGTGCCGGTCGCAGACGTTGCGACACGGGTAGCGTAGCGGGTGCGAGTGTGAATGCTCTCAGCGGTTGCCTGAGCACAGTTGCAGTCGGTCAGAGGGTATGCGGTCGTACCTGCGCCGATGGTAATGACCACAGGGGCGTTGATGGTGGTCGTGTCCGGGATGCTCTGGGCAACCACGATGCAATACTTTTCTCCGTTCTGGTATGCGCCAGCAGGGATGTTGATGGTCAGCGTGTCATTGGCGAACGTAACGGACTGGCTCAAGACCAGATGTGGGCAGAGTTTGCAGCTTGTTTTGCAAGCCATAATGTTTTCCTCCTAAAAAATCAGGGGCAGAGGTGTCCTACCCCTGCCCCGATGGTTCACCCGGTGTTATCGGGGAGTGTGTTGGTTAGCAGCAGCCGCAGCAGTTCACGCCCACGTTGGGATTTGCCACCTGATAAGCGGGAATCGGACGAGGATTAACCCGGTTCAGAATGGTGTCGGTCTGTGCGTTCATTGCAGTGGTCAGAAGCGCATTCTGACGATCCTGAGAAGCCGCGAACTTGAGGCTCTGGTTCTCAGCGGTCAGAGTGGCAATCTTATCCTGCGTGAAGTAGTCCATCATAGCTCGGTAGTTTGCGTTGCAGTTGTCGATAACTGCACGGGCGTTGTCTGCGATAGCCTGACGGGTAGCGCAGTCTTCCGTTGCGATGGTATACTTCAGGTCGCCGATCATCTGCTTGTTCTCGCAGCAGCAAGATGCCAGCTGCGTGGCAAGTGCGGTCTGACCCGCCTGCCGTGCGTTGCCCTCCTGCATGATGGCAAGGCTGATGGCATTGTCGCCATTGGACACGCTGCGTTCCAGACCGTTCACCAGCTGTGCGTTCTGGTAGCCAAGCTGGCAGATGGCGCTGTTCACGCCAGCAAAGCCGTTCGCAATGTTGGCGTTGATGCCATTGATCTGCGCCAGCTGGTCATAGCCCAAAGAGCAGATACCGCTCTGAATGCCCGCCAGAGAACGGGAGGTGTCCTGCTGATAGAAGCCCTCAGACAGAGCCGCACGGGTGTCGTTACCGCCCTGCCCGGTTGCGCCAGTGCCGACCAGATAGGGGATGTAGCTGTTCATGCCGTTGTCACCGCCGTTCCGGCCATAGCCGTTAGTGCCCCAGCCGAAGATGATAGCGAGGATGATGACAGCCCACAGACCTTCGTTGCCGAAGAATCCGCCGTTGTTATTGCCGCCGTCCTGCCCAGCTAGATAGCCAGTTGCAAAATCGTCCATAACAAAACTCCTTTCAGTTTTGCGTTATGCCATCCCACCGCCGTATGCGATGGGCGAAGCCAAACAAATGCGGTTTTTGTCAAGTCCGCAAAACTGAGAAGCGTTTCGCTTAGAGGGATGCGTTATCGGGGCAGCGTCAGATTCAGGACGCTTGCCAGTTGGTTCAGGTCGATGCCGCGCTCTTTGGCGAGGTTCTGCGCCATCGTTCGGAGCTGTGCTTCGTTCTTGCCCTGAATCAGGTTCAGACCCTGCATGATAGGGGCGCTCTGCCCACCCAACTGCTGGATAAGACCCATCGGGTTTTGCCCGGCACGAGCCAGATTTGCAAGCTGCATGATAGGGCTGTGAGTAATCATGTCAAACGGAGAAGGCATCGCTTATTCTCCTTTCTTCGCTGTGGCAGTTGGCTTAGAGAAGCTCTTCTGCCACTTTTCCAGTTCATCCAGCCGGTGAACAAGGGCATTGTACTGCTCAATAGGCACATACTGCTGTGTCGGTGCAGCGGTCTGCTGTGCCTGTTGTGCTTGCATCTGCCTCCACGCTTCCGGGCTGTAAAACTCTAACACGTCAGATTCGCAAGTGTTCGGATTCAGACGTTTGCAGTAGATGACCCCACTACGCAAATCCGGGCAATACGTCCATCTTCCGTATAGATCAGACGGTATCGCCAGAAATTCTTCCCTGCTGGAAACAGGCCTGCCGAGCAGCCAACCGCCGTCCTGTGCCGACTGCTGAACAGGCTGCTGCCCATTCATCGGCTGCGGACGCTGCGGCTGCGCCTGTTGCATCTGCGTGTTCGGTAGGGGAGTGGCAAGCCCAACTGTGCCCATGCCACCGTAAGGATTGACAGGCTGCTGCGGAACGTAAGGCGTTCCGGGTGTTGGATAATAGCTCATAATACATCCCTCCTTGTGCATCCAGTGTACTGCATCGGCAAAAACCGAAAGACAACGAACGTCAAACGAAGGACAAAAAAGAAAAGCGCCCACACGGAAAAATCCGCATGAGCGCTTAACTGTTAAGGGCCTCACATTGGAAGCGAAAATAAAATATCACATTTTGACTTGCAAGACAAGAATTTCGGCAAAACTAGTGCGAATAAAACAAAAATCCCCCACTTTGCCTACAAAGTACCCCGCGTGGAACGCAGAGCTTCGGCAAAGTAGGGGATTTTTACTCCAAAATTTTTGTGATGCCTTTCAGCCGGTAGCCTATCGCCGTCCGGCTGTAATGTGTCTGTGCTGCAATATCCGGCAGCGGGAGCCGCTCCACGTACCGTAAAAGAGCTATCTTTCGGTCTACCCTCCCAAGCGGTGCGTTTTTGATGGCGGCGGTCATCTTCTGTCGGTCAAGTCCTTGCAGCGCAGCGGGCAGCGCTACGCGAGCCGCCGCCACGGGCAGCACCGAGCCAAAAAGGCTGCGGCAGCTGTCCTGCGTTGCGTACCATTTTGCCAATGCTGGCGAAACGGTGACATTTTGTCACCATTTTCGTAATGTCACGAAATTGCTCTTGTGCGGCGTACATTTTGTTGGTGTCAACAAAATGCTCGTATGTAGTGCTTGCCATGATAATCTCCTTACTGCTTTTGCAGTGCCTTCCGCATCTGGTCGAAGAAAAATTGAATGACCTTGCTCATGGTTTCCTCGGTGATAGCCCAGCTGACCAGCTTGCCCCATCGGCTGTTGTCCAGATAGTGGCGCAGCATCTTGACGCACCACGCCTTGCGTTCTGCGCCGCGCTTGGTGCCCTGAATCTCCCGCTCTGCCTGAGTGATAAGGTTGAGCACCAGATTTTTGACTGCCGCGCCATAGCCCAGACGGATGCCGCCGATGGCGTAGAAGACGAGTCCGCCCAGCATCAGGATGACGGCCACAGGAACAGGAATGATGCTCAAAATTTCATTGATTGCTTCCATGATTGGTAACTCCTTTCAAAAGATAATTGTCGATGCTAGCCTTGCTTTTCTGCATCCCTTCGTGATTGTCCCCGGAGAGCTGAGCGTCCAGCAGATTTCGCACACCATCAAGGGCCAAGCAAATCTCTTCGTCGATCGCGTCGAAGCGGGTGAGGTCGCGTTTTAAGGCCGCTGCGTGCTGAGACGAAATGCTTTCGACTGCGCCCAGCCGTTGCTCGATAGCGTCAAGCCGCTGGTTTTGCGCGGCGTCGGGTGCCTGCGCCTTTTTGATATACTTGTGGATGATGTCCAGCACCTTGTCCAGCGTGACCGCTCCTGCACACACGCTGCCAACAACCCCCAGCACCCACAAAAGAGCCTGCTCTTTAGTCATGCGCCCTCCCGGAGACGGGTCAGACCCTTCTTTCTGATGATACGGGGGTAGTTGAGGGTGGTCACGTTGAGGTCTACGTTGCCGGAGATGCCCGGCACGCTGCCCTTGCTGGTGTG
>ULUV01031523.1_pt1 | contig 58575 bp, 62 predicted proteins | sample 1958921 | NCBI WGS metagenome assembly ULUV01 (sample SAMEA4835772, study PRJEB28245) | human gut metagenome | biome: gut microbiome; material: fecal sample | place: Denmark | collected 2008
AGCCAGTATAAAAAGAGCAGAAATATTGTATCAAACGGTTATAGGTTAATGCTGGCAAAGAATGAAGTCTTTGAAATCAAAGATTTACCTATGTGGGATGAATGTTATCGTTCTAGCAGTTCTGTTGATTATGAATGCGCGAATAAGCATCATAAAGAATACTTCAAAATGATTCAGACAAATACATATAATGCAACTCCATGGTCAGAATATGAGTATCAAATAACAGGTCAAGAAAAAAAGTTAAGACCATGGGATGATAATAATTTTATTTTTTCAACAACAGATGGAATGATCTATGAACTACTGGATTTAGCGCCGGATTATACATCTTTTTCAGTAATAGCCGATGTAAACGGTCCAAAAAATCCAAATACAGTAAAAAAAGATTTATATAAATTTAAAATTTCGAATAATGGCAAGGTATCAGACATAACAGATGATTTTGAAAAAGATTGTTCGGTAGAAAATCCTGCAGGCTGCACTACTCCGGAAGCTTGTTATGCTGCTGATGAGTGTAATGGCTGTTACGACACGTTAATAAAAGGTACCTATTGGTCAGGAGGTTCTTGCCATGTAACATCATGCGCTTGCCCAACATAACAAAGAAAAGCCCCGTCCAAAACCGGCGGGGCAAATACTGAGCAATCAGAAGAGTTGAGGATTTACATTTATATACTATCCTTTTATCTTCTGCAAAACATTACCGGAAATGAGTAATTTTTATTTACATTTACAGGTCAAAAGAGTTAATGATTTTGTATTATATTATTGAAAACTTCATATTAATCTGATATAATTATATTTAATAAAAGGAGGACAATTATGCGAAACCCAATTATAGCTTCAAAATCTCTGAGGGGGGGGGGCTTAGATAGCGCCGGCGGGCTTTTTCACGCTTCGGGATTATCCCGTTCAGCATTCACCTTAGCTGAGGTTTTGATTACTTTAGGTGTAATAGGAATTGTTGCTGCACTGACTCTTCCGGCACTTATTCAAACAAACAAAAATGCCGAAGTTGAAGCAAAACTAAAAAAAGTATATTCTGTAATGAATCAGGCAATATTGATGTCAGAAAATGAAAATGGTCCGAAGGAATACTGGGAACCTTGCACTTCTAATGATTGTTATAATTATTATGAGAAATATCTTTTACCATATCTGGTAAGTTTAAAATCCGTTGAACTTTCAACTCTCAGTTATTATAATATTGCAATTTATTTTAGTGATGGTAGCTTGTTAATCGGGAAAAATGATACATCAGGTCGTGTAGATTATTGGTTCTTTCCAAATGCAAAAAACTTTAATAACGATTCGTTTGGCAATTGGGATGCCTCTTCCGCATCAGTTCAGCGTAAGGGTTGTGGAAAAACATTTTTTGCATTTTCATTTGCACCCTGGGATAAAAGTCAAAGATTTCATTATAAAAAAGGGTTTGAAACATTCAAAATGAATTTATCAGAAGTTAATGAAGAAACTCTAAAGCAAGGATTGTGGGGATGTAAATCCACTGGAAATAATCCGACCTACTGTACGGCTTTAATCCAGCTAAACGGGTGGAAAATACCAAAAGATTATCCATTTAAGGTTAAATAAACAAATAAAAAAGCGACCTTTGAATAAAGACCGCTTTTTTTATTATTAATTACTCCTTCAGGAATGATTCGTAATTTCTTGCAAGTAAGTGGGTTCTTACCTGATTTATCAAGTCAAGTGCAACACCGACCATGATTATTAACGATGTAGCTCCAATACCCTGCAAAGTTTTTATATTTGTAATATAACTTGCAAAAGACGGAACCAATGCTATAATACCAAGCCCCATAGCACCGATAAATGTTGTTTTTGTAAGAATTTTATCTAATGCGTCGGCAGTTGGTTTGCCAGGCTTAATCCCTGGTATAGAAGAACCGTATTTCTTAAGGTTTGTAGCAATATCTTTCGGCTGCATATTCGGCATAATTGATGCGTAGAAGAAAGTTAATGCCACGATTAATAAGAAATACATTACATAATATACAATACCGTCAGGGCTCAACCAGTGTGCCAGATTCATAACCGCATCCTTAACTGCAACAGATTTGAAGTTAGCCTGTCCAACAAGACTCAGAATTGTTGAAGGGAATAACAAAATCGCAACAGCAAAGATAATTGGCATTACACCGCCCGGATTAAGTTTAAACGGAATATATGAATTCATTCCGCCGTAAACTTTGTTTCCAACCTGACGTTTCGGATTTACGATGATAACCTTTCGCACAGCTTCCTGCATTATAACAATGAACACCATTGTTAAGAAGAATATTGCAAGCAGTGCCAGAAGCCCTAACTGCAATTGTGTACTATGTGATACCATCTGGGCAGTTCTTGAAGCATAAACCGGTATACCTGAAAGAATACCTATAAAGATGATTAAAGATCCGCCGTTGCCGATACCTTTTTCCGTAATAAGCTCTGAAATCCACATAACAAGCATTGCACCTGCTGTAAGAACTGTAATTGAGCTTACATAAAACATCAAATGGTTTACGTTAGGCTGAATTGCACCCGGTAAATGGTGCATGAACATCATAAATATTAATGACTGGAATACTGCAAGAACCACTGTAAATATACGGGTATATTGCGATAATTTCCTTCTTCCTGCTTCACCCTCTTCTTTCTGCAATTTTTCCAGTGAAGGAATAACTACAGAAATAAGCTGGACAATGATTGAAGATGTGATAAATGGACCTATGCCTAATGCAAAGATAGATACATTACCCAGTGCACCGCCGGAAAACAAATCCAAAAATCCGATTATATTATTACCTTGCGCAATGTTGCTGAATACAGAATTGTTTATACCGTATAGCGGTAATTGTGCACCAAATCTGAATGCTGCAATCATTATGAAAGTAAATATGATTTTCTGCTTTAAACCGGAAGCATGCCACATTGACATCAAATCATCGGTAGAAGGCATTCTCATTCCCTGTGCCATTATACTAACTCAACCTTTCCGCCTGCAGCTTCAATTTTAGCTTTAGCTGACGGTGTTACGTAGCTTGCTTTAACATTAACTGCAGTTTTAATTTCGCCATTACCAATAATTCTTAAGCCATCGCAAGAAGGATGAACTTTTTTAGCTTCTTTTAAGCAAGCAAGACAAACTTCTTTCATGCCTAATCTTTCAAGCTTAGTAACTGTAATTTCAGCATAGTTAAGCTTGTTTATAATTTGGAAGCCTTTTAATTTTGGTAATCTTCTGTAAGCCGGCATCTGACCGCCTTCAAAACCTCTTTTTGAAGAGCTTCCAGAGCGCTGACCTTCACCGTTATGACCGCGGCAAGAAGTTTTGCCTCTGCCTGATGAACGGCCTCTGCCTACACGTTTAGATTTATGAGTAGAACCTTCAGCAGGTCTTAAATCTTCTAATGTTATTGTATTTGCCATTTTATTTCCTCTTTCTTTCGATAAATTATTCTGCTACTTCTAAAAGGTGTGATACTTTGTTAACCATACCCATGATAGTAGGTGTGTTGAAGTGCTCAAGAACTTGATCTTTTTTAGTAAGACCTAATCCTCTTACAACTCTTCTTTGAGCTTCAGAAGCGCCTATTAAACCTCTTTTGAGTTTAATTTTTATTTTTTTATTTTCTGCCATAATATTTTTCCTTTTTATTATTATAATTCAACTTTTAAAAACAATTAGAGCAGTGACTAATTTAAAAGTTCTGCCATTGTAAGTCCGCGTCTTTTTGCAACTTCTGTGAACGGAGTTAATCTTTTTAATGCGTCCATAGTTGCGTTAGCAGCGTTAAGAGGTGATTTTGAACCTAAAGATTTTGACAGGATGTTGCCGATACCTGCAAGTTCAAGAACTGAACGAACAGCACCGCCGGCAATAATACCTGTACCTTCTGAGGCTGGTCTTAACATTACAGCACCGGCACCTGATTTACCTGTAATAGGGTGAGGAATTGTTGTTTTGAATATAGGAACTGTAATAAGATTTTTTCTGCCGTCAGCAATAGCTTTCTGAATAGCGATAATAACTTCAGAAGCTTTAGCACAGCCAACGCCTACCTGACCTTTTTGGTTTCCTACAATAACGATTGCTCTAAAGCTTAATTTTTTACCGCCCTTAACAACTTTTGTTACACGGCTGATTTGAACAACTCTTTCAGTCCATTCGCTCTGAGGTTTTTCTTCAGAAGTTTCGATTTTCTGTTTTCTTCCGCGGCCTTTTCTGCCTCTGGCAGGTTTTTCTTCAGTTTCAACAGGAGCTTCAGGAGCTTTTTCAGTTACTTCTGCAGCAGCTTCTTCAACTGTAATTTCTTCTTTGTTTTCTAAATCCATTGATTTTACCTTTCATAAAATTAGTAATTAAACATTTTACTTATATTGTGAATACGTCAAAAACATGCTTCTTGCTTTAACTTCTATAAGCGGGACCTATAGCAGGAAACTTTACAACCCGCCCTGTTTATGCGCCAAGCCCTTGAAATCGTATTCAGGTTAAACTTTTCTGACAAGTTTAAATTAACATATAAATATTTAAAAATCAAGCCTATTGTAACTGTTACTTAACCTTAAACGGATAATCTTTAGGTATTTTCCAGCCGTTGAGCTGAATTAAAGCGGTACACCAGACTTTTACAGAGCTATTTTTATTGCAGGAATAGCTATTGCCATCAGCGCTTAATGCTTCTTTTGATAGTTCATCTAATGCAGCCTTATATGGTTCAAACCCTTTTTTATAATGATATTTATGTTGCGTGTCATTCCAAGCTGGAGCGAACTGGAATGCAAAGTATGTTATACCGCAATCTTTTCTTCCCATAAGAGAACCTGTTTCGCTTGTAGTCGCAAAACTTTCTGCATCAAAATTTTTTGCATTAGGGAAATAGAAATAGTCATAAACTTGTTTGCCGACTAACACACTTCCATCAGAAAAATATACTGCCATGTTTTGACCACCAAAGCTTTGAAATTTTTTAACTGATACTTCCTGCAGGTATGGAGCAAAATATTTATCAAAAAAATTAGCATCTGAAAAATTCCAATACTCTTTTGGGCCATTATCTATTTCTGATCTTAATATAGCCTGATTCATTACAGAATATACTTTTTTTAGTTTTACTTCCACTTCGGCATTTTTGTTTGTCTGAATAAGTGCCGGCAGTGTCATTGAGGCAACTACACCTATTATCCCCAGAGTTATAAGAACTTCTGCTAATGTAAAAGCTTGTTTAGTCATATAATTTTATCCCCTTAAAATATAGATTACATCTACTATTATGACATAAAATCTCCAAAATAGCAATATTTTTATTCATATTATTTGATATATCTTAATTTATGACTAAAAAGTTAGATAAAGTTTTCCACAAAAAATTTGGACAGCGGGTGAGGTTTCTCAGAAAAGAAAAAGGACTAACTCAGGAAGAGCTCAGCTTTGAAATTGATGCTGATAATTCTTACATCGCAAATATTGAAAATGCACACAGAGATATTCCGCTTTCACGTGTTAATAAAATTGCAAAAGCTCTTGGTATATCTCTTAAAGATTTATTTGATTATTAATTATTTTACTTTAATTTCTTCTAAAGCCATTTCTAACAGATTTATCATACAAGCCTGGAATTTATCACATTCCGGCTGAGTTTTGGCTTCAAATCTAAGCGTAAATACAGGTTCCGTATTACTTTGTCTAATGAGCGCAAAGCCGCCGTCAAAGACAATTCTCATACCGTCGAGGGTAATAATGTCTTTTATTGTTGAGCCAAATATACTTTTATCTTCGTTAACAAAAGCTTTTACTTTTTCAAGCACCGGTTTTTTAAGTTCATTAGGACAAGGAAATCTTACTTCCGGAGATGAACATACTTTCTTGTATGGTGTCAGCATATCCTGTATTGTAAAATCAGGATTTTCTGCTTTATGTTTTGCAATAATTTCAATAATACGGCAGCCTGCATAAATAGCATCATCAAAGCCGTAGTATCTGTCTTTAAAGAATGTGTGTCCGCTCATTTCTCCTGCAAGCACAGCGCCTGTTTCTTTCATCTTTTCTTTGATGTAGCCATGACCTGTTTTGCACATAACAGCTTCACCGCCACAGTTATCTATAGTGTCATAAAGCACCTGTGAACATTTTACTTCACTGACAACTTTAGGGCATTTGCCTTCTTTTTTATATTTTTCAATCAGGTCAAGTGCATATATTAAGAGCAATTTGTCGCCGGTCAGGAAATTACCTTTGTTGTCAACAACACCAATTCTATCGCTGTCGCCGTCATAGGCAATACCGACATCAGCATTTTCTTTGACTACAGTAAGCTTTAACACATCAAGAGTTTTTTCAACGCTCGGATTTGGGTGATGGTTAGGGAACGTTCCATCCGGTTCTGAATATAATTCTATAACATCACAGCCGAGTTTTCTGTATAGCTCTGGTCCTACTATTCCGCCTGTGGCATTTGCACTGTCAACAACGACTTTTACTCCCTTGCCGATATGACCAAAGCGTTCTTCCATATCTTTTATGTAATCCGGAATAATATTGTAAGTTTTTACTATACCTTTGTTAATTTGCGGTTCCGGTTTATCAAATTCTTTAAAAGTTAAATCTTTTACTGTCTTAATCTGTTCTTCATTAAGTGTTTGACGGTTATAAGTCATTTTCATGCCGTTATATTCTTTTGGATTATGGCTGGCTGTTATGATACAAGCTGCTATGATATTTTTGCCGCCTGTACGTTCTGCGGGAACTCCTGCAGCTTCGGAATAATATCCTATAGGAGTAGGTGCAAGCCCAAGATTAACTACATTTGCACCTGTAGAGGTGATACCGTCAATTAAAGCTTCAGAAAGTGAAGGTGAGTGTGTTCTTGCGTCCATACAGACTGTAATCCACATATCAGAAGGATTTAATCCTGATTGAAGTTTCAGGTACTCAACAAGCCCCCTGCCTGTATATTTGTATAACTCTTCAGTAATATCTTCTCCGTAAATACCTCTGATGTCATTTTTTCCAAAAGCATGTTCATATTTTTTCATAATGTTAATTCTCACCTCTTTTTATTTTATAATATTTATTATCATATCATGAACAAGATTGAAAATTTAATTCAAAATATTTCAAATAGCCAAAAGAGTGCAGCTATAGTGTTTGTTTTGCCGGCGGTACTGGGTATTTTTATATTTATAATAATTCCAGTAATTTGTTCTTTTGGTTTAAGTTTTGTAAAGTGGGATTTGTTAAATCCAATGCAATTTGTCGGGCTTGATAATTACAGGGAGATTTTTTCAGAGCCGCTGTTTTTTAAAATTTTTCTTAATACTGTTGTTTTTGCACTATCGGTTTCCCTGTTCGGGGTTATAATTCCTCTTGTTCTTGCAGCAATTTTAAATACAAAAATCAGAGGTGCGGAATTTTATAAAACAGCATATTTTTTGCCGTTTATTACACCTATGATCGTAATAGGAATTGTTTGGGAGTGGATATTTGACCCTAATATTGGTTTACTGAATAAAGTTTTGCAGGTTCACATCAACTGGCTTTATGATCCGCATTGGGCTATGCCGGCGCTCATTATTGTTTCGGTTTGGAAGCTTATCGGGTATAATATGATAATTTTTCTTTCTTCGCTAAGTGCAATTTCGGACAGTATGTTTGAAGCTGCTAAAATTGACGGAGCAAATCCGGTGCAGACTTTCCGGTATGTAACCATACCGCTCTTATCACCTGCGATATTTTTTGTGGTTATTATTACCGCAATCAATTCATTCCAGATTTTTGACTTAATTTATTTAATGACACAGGGTGGACCGCTTGACAGTACAAACGTTCTTGTGTACGCAATATACAAAAATGCTTTTGAATACTTCAATGTTGGAAAAGCAAGCGCTATTGCTTATGTTCTGTTTGTTATAATTCTTATTTTAACACTTGTTCAATGGAGCCTTCGAAAAAAGCTTGTGTATAACGAAATTGACTAATTATTTGTTTATTACTACTTTTTTATACATGTTATTTTTCGGAGCGTTATTGCCTAATTTAATTATTTTTTCAAAAGCAAACTTTAAAATATTTTGCTTTTTATCAGATTTGAATAGCGAAACCTTGTCAATTTTTAAATCATCCATGCTTTTTGCTATTATTACAGAGTTTTTAGGTTTATATCTTGTAAATGTTACAAAGGGTTTTCCACCGTCATCACCTATATCAACCCTGAGTCTTGTCTGAAGACATGCAGTATCAATATTTTTTCTTGCCTGATTTAGCTTATCAAATTTTCCATGTTCTACAGCGTAACCTGCAATTTGCTTCAATGCTTCACTATTTAAAAACTTTGCCTGAAATGTCAACTTCGGTTCATTAATGCTAGTAGTTGGTTGTATAAACATTTTTTAAAAAGCCTCATCCAATTTTCTTCCTAAAGTATAGTCTGGAATGTGATTGGTAAAATAGTTATTTGCAATGAGATTTGTCATTTTTTTTACCTTTGAAGGTGTAGGAAGATTTTTATCATTAAAAAGCTGTTTATATTCCTTTGAGCTTACATCACCCAGTTTTTTTATTTCTTTTGAAGTAAGTTTTTTTAGGATGCAGATATTATTATTATACAAATTTTTTACACTATAGCCATTTTCATCTTTAGAAACTTTAAGCACAGTATTTGAGTGATGTTTTGAAAGAGAATTAAGAGCAGAAGCTAATTCATCAGCTCTGCCGTTTGCAATTTCATTGGCGCTAATGGTCATAATTGCATCATTCTTAACAAATTTTGCCTGAAATGAAATATTATTGATAGGCATTTGCACCTCCTTTATAAAGTAAAAATCTTTTACTGAGAATATAAGTTCAGTAAAAGATTTTTTTTGCTAGATAAAATTAAGTTAATTATTTACACTCGTTAAAGTATTCTTTAAATATTTTAACACTGCAATATTTGCCGCACATTGTACAAGGTTCACCGTCATCAATATCTTCAAGAGTACATTTATCGATGGCAGCAGCTCTTTGAGCTTTCCAATCAAGATTTTTGCGTGCAATAGCCATATCCAAATCCATTTGATATGCTTTTTGATTACCTCTTGCAAGATCTGCTGAATGAGCGGCAATTCTGCTTGCAATAATTCCCTCTCTTACCTGTTTTGCATCAGGTAACCCGATATGTTCAGCAGGTGTTACATAACATAAGAAGTCTGCACCATGCATAGCAGCAAGTGTACCTCCGATAGCCGATGTTATATGGTCATATCCCGGCGCAATATCTGTGACAAGCGGTCCAAGAACATACAGTGGAGCATAATCCGTCAAAACTTTTATAGTTTCAATCATTGCCGGAACCTTATTTAAAGGCACATGTCCCGGACCTTCAACCATTGTCTGAACTCCTGCTTCTCTTGCTCTTTTTACAAGTTCACCCAGAACAAGAGTTTCCGCAACCTGACCTCTGTCGCCGGCATCAGCAATACAGCCAGGTCTTAAACCGTCGCCTAGTGATAAAGTACAATCATATTCTCTTGCTATTTCAAGCAACTCATCATAGTATTCATAAAGAGGATTTTCTCTGCCTGTTGCCTTAATCCAGGAAGCAAGCATTGACCCGCCGCGTGAAACTATATCCATTACTCTGCCTTGCTTTTCAAGCTGATCCACTACAAACTTTGTAACTCCGCAGTGTACGGTTATAAAATCAATTCCGTCTTTACATTGTTTTTCAATATCAGAAAATAGCTTATCTTTAGAAAGTTTAGCTATATCCTTGTGTTCATCAAGAGCCTCTTTTCCTGCCTGATACATAGGCACTGTACCAATAGGAAGCTTTGTAGCTGCAATAATCTGCTTTCTTGTTCCGTCAATATCAGAACCTGTTGATAGATCCATTAAAACATCAGCACCTGTAGCTTCTATAATTCTTACTTTATCAAGCTCCTGCTGAACATTAGAACGTTCCATTGAAGTTCCAATGTTAGCATTAATTTTTACAGTCATACCTTCGCCTACTGCGGTAGGAATAACATCATCACGTTTATTATTCTTAAGGATAACAACGCGTCCTGATGCAACTTTTTCCCGCACAAATTCAGGGCTTACGCCTTCTTTCTTTGCAATATATTCCATCTGTTCGGTAATTCTGCCATTCTTGGCTTCAATAATCTGTGTAGTCATAATTTTCTCTCCCTAATTTCTTATGAAGTTATTATATCAGAAACATTAATCTTTGTAACAATGAGTTAGTAAATATTAAAGTTTTTCTCCATGTTGTCCGTTTTCAAAAATATAGTTATCGGAGAGTGTGTATCATGTATGAAGAACTGAAAAAAGAAAAAATTATTGTTGAATTAAGAGATTTAATTAATAAAGCAGACGAATTCAAAGATGATGTCGACTGTTATTGTGAATTTATGCGTGAAACGTTTCTGGCAACATCCGGATTAAATTAGCCGGAAAGATAATGTAATTATTTTTAAAGCCGGTTAGTATAAATTTACTATGAAAATTATTATTATCGGCGGAGTGGCAGCAGGCGCAAAAGCGGCAGCAAAAGCCCGGAGATTGCTTCCTGATGCTGAAATTAATCTATATACAGATGATACGCATGTTTCATATTCTGCATGCGGTATCCCGTATTATATTGAAGGCAACTTTGAAGATTACAGAATGCTTCTTGTGAGAAGTCCGGAGGAATTTGCAAAAGATAATATCTTTGTACATCTGGAGCATAAAGTCACCAGAATTATTCCTTTTTCAAAACAGGTGCTTGTAGAGAATAGAAAAGAGAAAAACGCTTTTCTTGCCGAGTATGACAAGCTGATTATCGCAACAGGCGCCAGACCCTTTGTGCCTAAAATTAAAAATCGTGCTTTAAATAATGTTTTTACAATAAGAACCATTGAAGATGCCATTGCAATACGTAATAAATTAGAAAGTTCATCACATGCAGTTATTATAGGCGGCGGTTATATCGGACTTGAAATGCTTGAGGCATTTGTGCGCCAGGGCGTTAATACAACTTTGCTCGAGCGTAATCCGTATATTATGAGCCTGTTTGACAATGAAATGTCTGAACTTATTAAAAATCAGCTTTTATCTATAAGCAATGGCAAATTCAACATTTTTACTTCTGAAACCGTAACGGAGTTTTCAGGTGATAATAACGGCGTTAATATGATTAAAACAGATAAGGGTAAAGCTCTTGACACAGATATGGTTTGTATATGTGCCGGTGTAACGCCCAACGTTGAAATAGCTGTTGAAGCTGGTGTTGCTCTTGGTTCTACCGGTGCAATTAAGGTTAACAAAAAAATGGAAACAAATGTTCCTGATATTTATGCCTGTGGTGACTGTGTTGAAGAAAATCTTTTAATAAATAATTCCCCTATATGGATGCCTCTGGGGTCAAATGCCAATAAAGAAGGGCGCTGTGCTGCAATGAATGCCTGCGGTTTTGAAGATATTTTTGACGGAGTTTTAGGTTCTGCTGTTACGCGCTGCCTTGGACTTACAATGTCTATGACAGGAGTTACGGAACAGAGAGCCGCAGAACTCGGCTATTCCCCTGTAAGTGCAACTGTTACAAAAAATGATAAAGTTGGCTATATGCCAGATGCTAATAATATTACATTAAAGGTAGTGGCTGATAAAAAAACAGGCTTATTGCTTGGTGCGCAAGGACTCGGCTCAGGTGATGTCGATAAGCGGATTAATACAATTGCGTCTGCTCTCTTGGGGAAATTAACGGTTGATGAGTTTTGTATGAATGATATAACTTATGCCCCGCCGTTCTCAACAACTATTGACCCGCTGTTAAATGCTGCACAAATTCTGATTTCTAAAATAAAGTCTTAATATACTTGGCAACGCCTTCTCCCATAGAAAAGCAGCTTGCCTGAACTCTAAGAGCGCCCTGTGCCATAAAGTCTGCCGATATACACCTTCCGGCTACAAATAAATTATCAATATCATCTGACATAAGACTTTCCAATGGAAGCTGATAATCTTGTACAATGTGAAGCGTTGATTTTCCGCGTTTTTTAGAGTGAACATCTATAGGATAATTGGAAACAACTACAGGATGTTCAAATTTCTTACCGGATTTAACATCATCAATAGTATAAACATATTTTCCTTTAATTCGGCGTGAAACCCTTATTCCAAGCATATCTGCAATGTTAGAAATATAACTGTTTTCAAATCCTGGAAAATATATTCTGCAAAATTCTGCAAGCCTGTATATAATACGTCTTGCCAGTATAAGAGCTTTGGAGATATTTTTAACCTCAAGATTATTAGCGTAATCGACGATTCTAGGGCAGTTAAATGCAATTGTAGTAGGCATTCCGGCTACTGTAAATATCTGGAAGTAGTTTCTGTCATGATCTTTCAGTATACCCTTTTTCACTGCATCATCAAATAGAGGAGCAAGAGCCCATTTCTTGTCCTTATCCCAGGTATATGCAGTAGAAAGATGTATAAACCCATCTACATCCTCAACAGTAGTAACATTTCTGTCAGGATCATAGTTCTTTAGCCAGACTGCAAAATGAGGAACATCAACACCGCCCATCATAAACCGTAAACTTACCGGCTGATGTTCATCTTTTTCTTCTAAAAATTTACACCCGCAAAGTTTTCCGATTTCGCAATCTCCGGTTGCATCTATTACGTATCTCGCCCCGATAGATACCGATAACTTTTCTTTGCCACTTTCTATCTCGTCGTTATATACCGATAAAATTTCTTTGGAGATTATAATACGCTTAATCTTCCTGTCTTTAACTATTACATCCTGTATATGGGTATCAAAAAACACTTCCACGTTGGCTTTTAGCATAAGATTATCCAAAGCCATTTTGGTAAGTTCCGGATTAAACCAGCCGGGATTGTCCTGATAAGTCGCTTGCCCGCCAAGTTTATTTAATTCAGCAGTTAAATCCGAATAAAATTCTGTGTTAATCTGATTATCGCCGCATTTCATGGCAGGAACAACAAGACCTGAAGTAATTGTACCCCCCAGATGAACTTTTCGTTCGATTAATAGCGTCTTTAAACCGAGTTTTCCTGCTGTATATGCAGCAGCGCATCCGGCAGTCCCGCCTCCAATAATAATTACATCATACTTATTCATAATTATTTATTATAAATTTTATTGTGAGTTTTGCCAAATATTTAAATATTATTAAAACTTGAACGGATAATCCTCAGGAATCTTCCAGCCGTTTTCCTGTATTAACGCAGTGCAGTAGACCTTATAATTTGAATTTTTGCACCCATATGTCGAATCATTCAAAAGTTCATTATGACTTATACCATTACACTCCGTTACAACTTTTCCATTTTCATCAGTTTTAGTTGTGCAGTGTAGGGTTCTGTAAGGTTCTATACCTTTACCTTTATAGTAAGTCATATTTTTTGAGGTGCTGTTAGGAGCGAAAGCAAATGCAAAAGATTTTACTCCTCTATCTGGTCTTACGTCATTACCTTTATCATCTGTCTGGACTGAATAATTTTTATCAAAGTTCTTTGCTTCCGGGTAGAACATAATATCATAACCATCTTTTAGTATCATAAGACTTCCATCAGCAAAATAACTTAGAGTTGTATTTCTGTCAGCTAATCTTAAGTGTTCGACTTTTATAGTCTTTAGATAGTCTTTTAAATATTTGTTATACCAATCCTCGCAGGACATTGTACCACCACCGCCTTGACATAAATCCCAATATTCTTTTGGTCCGTTTTTTACTTCAGAAAGTTTTATTGCCTGATTTGCTGCTGAATAAAATTTTTCCAATCGTGCCTCAACAGTTTTTTGCCTGTATTTTCCTACTAACGAAGGCATTGTCATCGCTGCAACAACTCCGATAATCCCTAATGTAATCAGCACTTCAGCCAAAGTAAACGCTTTTTTCATGATACCTCCCTATGTAAAGAAATAATACAATTTAAATGATTTATTTATCTTAATTAAGACATATATATCATTTATTATAACCTAATATCAGAAAATTGTCTATATGCTCAATAATTTGTAGAATATTACTTGAGGAATATATGACAGCAAGAGAATTTGTAAAGATATTACTGGCAAAGGAATGTATAACCCTTAAAGAACTTGCACAAATAGCAACACAGAAGGGGGATAAAAAATATACTCCGGACGGACTTTCTCACAAAATGCGGCTTGGAACACTAAGATATGATGATGCCGAATTTTTTGCAAAACTTTTTGGCTATGAAATTGAACTCCGAAAAATTCCCCAGTTTAACCAGGATTAAATTAATATAACGATTAGATATATACCGATAATAACTTAAGCTAAGTGTATCGACAAGCTATATACTGATAATATTAAATGCAATTAATTTCATTTACTTTTTTTAGAAAACCTTTCAATAGTTTAGAGATTTGTGTTTTACAAATGTAAATTAGCAATTTGATGATGAAAATTGGCAAGGTCTTTGATAAAAACAATACAGCTATTATTTGTAGTTTTTATTGTACTCTTTTATAAATTTAGAACTTGATATTAATTCAGAATTTTGGACATCTTTCTGATGGCTTATTATAATAGCCTCATTAGGCGCATTTAAATTTTCATCCCTATAAAATATACCTGCTTTAGTTTTAATAAGGCTTAAATCGTATTCTGAGAGCTCATATTTTATAAGAGCATTATTTTTGACAGCTATGGTACCCATGAATTTATCTGAAGACGGCGTGTAAATTTTTCCTACAGAAAATCCCGCATTAATAAATGCGTTTCTAACAGCAGCGGAATTTGAATAGGTTAATATCATTCCATCTTTATCTAAATGCTCATAAAGCAGTTTAAAAAAATCAATTGTCCAAAGGCAAGGGCACTTAGCGGGGGTAAAAGCATCAAGAAATACAAAATTATAGATATTATTATCTGATAATAATTCTTTTCTTGCATCCTCTATTTTTAAGTCAAAATTAAAATCGTTTAATTTAAGCCATTTAGATGCCTTTTTATAACTTGTTGATATATACCGATAATATATATTATGTAAAAAGGCAGACAAACGCCTTACAGGGGTATATAAACCTGTCTGCGAATTATAAAATTCAGCTAAAAGTGCATAATTCTTCGCAAAAAATTGTTCGTATTTTTTAGATATTAATATCTCAAAAATTTCAGGTGTGTTGAAAATTTCAGGAGATTTTTCGGCAATTTTCATCATTAAAATCAAATTGATTTCTTCGTAAAATTTTATTTTATTTTTAATCGGCTTATTTAATAATTTCTCTATTTTTTCATTATTAAAAGGCAGCTTATAATTCTTTGGCAAATTTTTTTTATTACAAATTACAAATGGTGCAAGTCCTGCCAAAATTTTATCTGTATCAATTGCTTTAATATAAATTTTTAAATTTTTATTCTTTAAAGTATTTGATAGAGAATTTTTACAAATAGCGTTATCGGTATATAACTTCCCGATATATCTGTCTTTTGAATTATTATCGGTATCTATCTGGGCGTTATATATAAAATTTAGAAAACTTTTTGAATTATATCCGATTCCAAAACAAATATCTAAAATTTTTATTTCAGATTTTTTTTGAAAAAAATTTTCCAAATCGGCTGGCAAAATAAATTTTTCATAAGCTTCTGTTAGTGCGCCATATGTTGAATGATAAATATCATTATCTGCCTGTGAGTATAACCCTACAGAGCCGTCGTTTGTAAAATAAGGGTATATTTCGTACATAAACCTATTATATTGGCTTTTTGAAGTCTTTACAAATTCGTTATATATTGCAATATTCGCTCTATTTTTTATGTTTGTGCTATAATGTTATGGAAAATTATATGATGAGGAAGATATGAAAGTAAGTGTAAAAGTGCCGGCAACTACGGCAAATTTGGGACCCGGCTTTGACTGTATGGGGCTTGCATTACCCGTTTATAATACTGTAACTATTGAAGAAACTGTACTTCCGGGCACCGGAATTGAGATAAATGTAATAGCTGATGAAGATTCTACCGATGAATTCTCTCTTGAGCATATTCCTATGGATGAAAACAGCATTATTTACAAGGCTGTAGAGCTGCTTTATAATTCTATCGGGCAGACCCCAAGTGAACTTAAGATAAATATTCACTCTCAAATCCCTATTGCTCGGGGGCTTGGAAGCAGTGCATCCGTTATTGTAGGCGGATTACTTGCTGCTAATGAACTTTTAGGCAGACCGGCAGACGAAGCTGCACTTTTATCTATCGCAACCGAAGTTGAAGGGCATCCGGATAACGTTACTCCGGCAATTGTCGGCGGGCTTACATTGACATCAAGCGAGGAAGACGGCAGCATAGTTTACAGAAAAATTGATTGGCCTGAGGAATGGACTTTAACAGTTTGTATTCCTGAATATGAACTTTCTACTGATATATCCAGATCAGTACTGCCTAAAGAAGTTCCTATGCAGGATGCGGTATATAATGCGCAGAGAATGGGAATGTTTATACAGGCAGTTCATACAAAGGATTCTGCACTGATGAAACTTGCACTTAAAGACAGACTGCATCAGCCTTATAGAATGAAACTTGTGCCCGGACTTGAAAAAATTATAGAAAACCTCAAGCACGAGGAAAATGTTCTTGGCTGTGTGCTTAGCGGTGCAGGACCGTCTATATTAATTATCTCTGAAAAAAATAACCTTGACCGGATTAAGTCAATAGTGCGAGATACCTGGAATGATCTTAACGTTAAGGCTGAAATTTTGACATTACCTGTTGAAAAGCAGGGTGCTCAGGTTATTTCTAATGATGAGTAACCTGTATTAGCTATAACGAAGGATGTTTTAACTAAATTTCAGGAAATACTTATAATATGTTTGTAAGTGTTTCTAACAGGTGTAAAGGCTGCGGCGCTTGTGCAAAGATAAGTCCTGAAGTCTTTGATATATTCGGTAAATATGCAATAGCAAATCAAAATAAAGTTTGCGGAAATGAGGCTGCCTGCATTGATGCAGCTCTTAATTGTCCGGCTGATGCAATTGTTATTGATGATTGGAAATAAGCAATAAAAAAGGTTCGGAGGTGACCGAACCTTTTTTGAATTTATTTTGTTTATTAACCTCCACCGGTGTATTCCGGAACGAAGTCTTTCTGGCTTGATTTTTCCATTTCTCTTGAAGCCTGTTCCTGACCTTCGATGAGCTTGATTCTGGATTCGAGGTTTGCTTTTTCCATTGCAAGCTGTTCTTCCATATTTTTCAATGGTTCTAATTGTGCCTCACTCATCTGGTCATAATATTGTTCAATCATGCTCTTAGACATCTGGGCATTCATAGCATTCATTGCCAAAGTATTTTGATAGTTAACATTGGCTGTTGTCATAGCATTAGTATCAGCACCAGCAGCTGCTTGTTGGAATATACTTGCAGCTTGAGCATTTGACATCTGCATACTTGAAGAAACACCCATAGTAGCAGCCTGTTTCATCTGGGTAATCTTTTTCTCCATATCACCTATCTGCTTGGTGATACGGTTTTGACGCATGGTGACTGTGGTCAGCTGGTGTTGGAGCTGAATCCGCATTCGCGTTGTATACATTTTTAGAAATGCGCCGGTTAAGAAACCCATGTCTCGTCCTTCGTGTTTATTACTCTTAAATATATAAAGTATATATCTATATAATAATTGCTTTTTTTTAAAATCTTTGTAATATTTCTTTACAATATTTAAGATATTCTTTTTACATTTAGGCTGCTAATTGCATGTTTTGTATTTTTCAGCTAAAATACAAGGGTATTTTAGTTTAAGGAGAGCAAATGCTTAAAGAATATTTTACGGGAAAGAATCTGATATTTTTACTATTAGTTATCTTTCTGTTATTTATTATTCCCAAAATTTCAGGAATTATACTGTTATTTTTCGCAGCATACGTAATTGCGTGCGCTTTAAACCCTTATGTGTTAAAACTGCAAGGGAAAAAGTTTACACGTAATGCTGCTGCCGGAATCGCTGTGACAGTTGCTGTTGCAGTAATTTTTGCATTGCTCATCCCTATTCTACTAATTGCGTATAAAGAAATAAGCACTTTTATTATGTTTTTACCGCAAAAGCTTATGGCTGCAGCGAACTATGTTACATCTCTGAGCGTTTTCGGTTATAAATTATCTGATTTAGTTACCTTTAACAATATTTTTGATACCAGCCAGAATGTTGCTCAGAACATAGTAACACAATCCTGGTCTATTACTATGGGAATATTTCAGGTAGCAATTATTGTCGTTGCATTAACAATGATTATATACTATCTGCTTGTTGATAAAGATTATCTGAAAAAGAAATTTCTTGAATTTTTCCCGCCAAATATGAAAGATAAGGCATCTTTTATACTTACATCTATTAGTACAAAAGTCGGCGGATATGTCAGAGCACAGATTATTTCTATGGCAGCTGTAGGCATAATGATGATGGTAGTACTTATGATACTCGGCGTTGATTATGCGCTTTTGCTAGGTTTAATAACAGGTATACTGGATATAATACCGATTTTAGGACCAACAATTGCTCTTGGCGTAATATTGCTTGTTGCCTACCCGCTCGGGCTTGTGAAGATAATTCTTATTGTAGCAGGATTTTTACTTGTACAGCAGCTGTCAAATTATATTGTAAGACCAATATTATTTGGCAAGTTTATGCAGCTTCATCCATTAATGATATTTCTTGCGCTGTTTCTTGCTGAACAGTTTTTGGGCTTCTGGGGAGTTATTCTTTCCCCGGCAATTGCAGCAACAATATGCGTGCTTATTGATGAATTATATCTGGCTCCGATAAATGAAGCGCAATCTTCAGGATTAAATAATGAATAGTACTGAAACCTTTCTATACTCACCTAACACAAATAAAAATGCAGTCTTTAATATGTGGATGGCATTTCCGGGCTGTGAGGCGTTTTCTATGTCTTCACTGGGCTATTTGTGGATGTTTAAGTCTATTGATGAGATAGAAGATGTCAATATTGAAAGAATTTGTTCTGATACTGTTAAAACTCGTTTTAGAGCTGAGGAAATCGACCTTATAGGGTTTTCATTTTCATTTGATATGGACTTTTTGACAATATTTTCAATGCTTGAAAAGTATAAAATTCCGCTGAAAGCTGCGCACAGAACAGATGACTATCCGCTAATCTTTGCAGGCGGTCCGGTTGTTTCTGCCAATCCGGAACCTTATGCTGACTTTTTTGATTTTATAATTATAGGTGATGGTGAGGATGTAAATTTACAGGTAGTTAACACATGTAAAAATATGCAGGGAAAAGATAGAAGTGAGCTTTTAAACGAGCTTGCCAAAATTGAAGGAATTTATGTTCCATCAATTAAACAGGGAAAGGTTAAAAAGCTTACAAAAAGACTTGAAGAATGTATTTATACGCCTATACTGAGCGGCTCTGCATTTTTTCCTCATACTTTCATTCTTGAGGTTGCAAGAGGCTGCGCAAACAGATGCGGCTTCTGTCTGGCTTCTTATCTTAATCTGCCATTAAGATTTATGCCTTATCAGGATGTAATTGATGCTATAGAATTAGGGTTAAGCAAGACTAATAAGATTGCTCTTCTCGGTGCACAGTTAAGTGCTCATCCGCAGTTTGATAAAATTTGTGATTATATATATCAAAAAATTGCAAGCGGGCAAAAGATTGAAATGAGCGTTTCTTCATTGAGAACTGATTCAATTACTCCAGAAATATTAAAAACCCTTATTGCAGCAGGACAAAAAAATATTACCCTTGCCATTGAAGCCGGAAGCGAACGTTTAAGAAAAGTTATTAACAAAAATCTTCAAGAAGAACAGATATTAAAAGCAGTTGAAATAGCAGCAAATGAAGGCTTAAAAGGGTTTAAATTTTACGGAATGCTTGGGCTTCCTACAGAAACACAGGCTGATATTGATGAGATGATTGCACTCGCAAAAAAAATTAAAAATTTATATAAGGGTTTTGATATATCTTTCGGATTTTCAACGTTTGTCCCAAAGGCAAACACACCTTTTCAATGGTGCGGCAGAGAAGCTACAAAATCTCTGGAAGATAAAGAAAGATACCTCAAAAAAGAACTCCATAAAATCGGAGTTAAAGCTGCATTTTCAAGTGCAAAGTGGGATTACTGGCAGGCTGTTTTATCACGAGGCGACAGAAGGCTGGGTGATTTTCTTATAGAAACATATAAAAATGGAGGAAAATTGGGAGCATTTAAATCAGCAGCAAAAAAATACAATATTAATACTGATTATTATGCTCTTGATAATTACAGCTATACACACCCGCTGCCATGGGATTTTATTGACATTAAACCAGGCAGGGATTTTCTAATTCAAGAAAACAAATGCCTGCTGGACTACAGCGGTGTATAGTCTGAATATACAAGACTTTTCCAGCTTTCATAGTAGCTTATTTGTGTTGCGCTTCCGGTTTTAATATAAATATGCTGCAATGAAGAATGCGGAATATTAAGAGCATCACATATTGCAGCCTTGATTACATCCGGATGTGTAACAATAATAATTCTGTTTCCAGGATTTGCCTCAACAACATTGTTTATTGTTTTGCCTACTCTTGTAATAAATTCTGTCACTGATTCAGCATCCTCCGGAGTTCTCTTTTCAGGTTCATATATAAGTTGATTCAGCAAATCAGGATATTTAATCTCAACCTGTTCAAAGGTCAATCCATTAAAGCTTCCGCATTTTCTTGGTTTTAAATCTTCCAGTATCTCGAAATCCTTTTTCCCGTATACTTTTGAAACCATTTTGGCAGACTGCAATGCTCTTGTGGCTGGAGAAGAATAAATTTTATCATTTTTAATTGCTCTTCTTTTTAAATAGTCACAAATCTTTGTCATCTCTTCATAGCCGTTTTCGGTAATCGGCGGGTAGTTATCAACATCAGAGAATCTGAATTCATCTGAATATATAGTTGCCCCATGGCATATAAAAGTTATTTTACATTTTCTGCTGAAATACATAATTTACCTCAAATCTTCATTTTTCTTAATTATATCACAGATTTAATATTTTGTAGTAATATAGAATAAGAAATAGACAGAAAAGAGGATTTTATGAGAGGAAAAGCATTTACATTCGGGGACAATATATCAACAGACCACATAGCACCGGGAAGATTATTTCACCTGCGCTCTAACCTTCCGGAGTTTGCAAAACATGTCCTGGAAGATGCTGATCCTGACTTTGCCTCAAAGATGAGCAAAGGTGACTTTGTAGTAGCCGGTAATAACTTTGGGCTGGGCTCATCAAGAGAACACGCGCCTCAGATTATTAAAATTGCAGGGGTTGGTGCTGTTATAGCAAAATCCTTTGCCAGAATTTTTTACAGAAACGCGATTAATATAGGACTTCTTGCAATAGAATGCGATACTGACGGTATAAATCCCGGCGATGAGCTTGACCTGGATATTGAAAAAGGTATCCTTACTGATCTTACAAACGGTGCAATTATCCCTATCGAACCGCTGCCGCCTGTTATGATACAAATGTTAAATGACGGTGGTTTGGTTGAACATATCAAGAAAAACGGCGACTTTAATTTGAATTAATTCCAAACTAATTTATTTTTATATTATTGTTTTTAGAAATGAATTTAGGGCGCACAGTCTGGTTTTATCGTTTTTTATAAGGTCAATATTCCGGTTTATTTCTTCAATATAATCTTCGCAGGAATACTCCCCGTTAAAGTCAAACAGGTCTTTCAATCCTATATTTAGTGCTTCAGCTATTTTTACAAGATTATCGGGAGATGGAAAATATTTTCCTGTTTCAATAGAACTAATGCTGTTAATCTCCAGCCCTACAGCTTCTGCAAGCTTTTCCTGGGTAATCTTGTTAAGTTTTCTATATTTTTGTATATTTTTTCCGAGTTCTTTTTTTAGCTGCATTCTTACCTCTTATAACATTGTACGTATGTTTTTGTAAATTAAAAACGCAGCACTACTTGTAATAACTATTGAAATTTATATGTAATACATGTATAATATTAAGTAGTACCATTATTTTTTAAAGGAGAATACAAATGCTGCATATAAAAAGAACTTTAAATAAAGGTTTCACACTTGCAGAAGTACTTATTACCCTTGGCATTATCGGAATTGTAGCGGCAATGACACTGCCTGCGCTTACAGCCAATTACAGAAAACAGGTTCTTGTTACAAGAATGCAAAAATTTTATACTGTATTTAATCAGGCAATAAAAATGTCTGAATTGGCAAATGGAGAACTTGACACCTGGGATATGATGGGAGATGAAAGCTACAACACTCCTGAAGGCTCTGTTAAATTTTTTAATAAATATTTAAAAAGCTATATTAAAACACTAAAAACAGAATATTATTATGATAGTAAAGCTCCGCTTGGAGGGGTAAAAATGTATTTCAGTGACGGTTCGGCAGCACTTTACGGAAGCCAACATGTGCTTTTTTATCCGGTTGCCTCAATTGACAACGGGATAGACGGCAAAGATACCTTTTATTTTGCTCTAGACACCAAAAAAAAGATGCTGCTGCCATATGGTCAACACAATGTATTACAAATTAGAGATAGAGAAGACCTTATGAATAATTCAACTTTCGGATGCGCTAGAAGTAGTAATAAAAACCGCCGCTTCTGTGCTGCACTAATAATGTACGACGGCTGGAAAATAAGCGATGATTACCCGGTAAAAATTTGATATACGAAAAGATACAAAACTTATGCTGCTATTGACATTACGCTTTGGTGGTAGTTTAATAATATTACACCTAAGCCGGAATTTTCGTGCTGGAAACCGGCAGCGGTCGGCAAAAATAGGACGTAGGACCCGCCTGAATAAAGAAAATGAGGTCAAACCATCATTTTTAAAAACGGTATAAGAGTCGGCAGTCCCGTCATAACCGGAATGCGTAAGGGTTTCAGGATATGATTTTGCCAATGTAGAACTAATAAAAGGAGAAAAAAATGCCTACAATTAATCAGCTTGTTCGTCAGGAACGTAAAAAGCTCGTTGACAAAACAAAATCTCCTGCTTTGATGGATTGTCCTCAAAGACGCGGAGTATGTACAAGGGTTTACACAACAACCCCTAAAAAACCAAACTCAGCTTTAAGAAAAGTTGCAAGGGTTAGATTAACAAACGGATTTGAAGTTACTTCATATATTCCGGGTATCGGTCACAACCTTCAGGAACACAGTGTTGTTCTTATCAGAGGCGGCAGGGTAAAAGACCTTCCGGGTGTTCGTTACCACATCGTTAGAGGTACTTTGGATACTGCCGGCGTTGCTAACAGAGCTCAGAGCAGATCTAAATACGGTGCTAAGAAAAATGCTAAAGGAGGTAAGAAATAATGTCTAGACGTTCTAAACCAGCTAAAAGAATTCCTTTAGCAGATCCGGTATACAACAGCGTTGATATATCAAAATTTATTAACCGCATTATGCGACGCGGTAAAAAATCATTAGCTGAAAAAATCTTCTATTCTACAATGCAAAGAATTGAAGAGAGAACTAATGAAAAGGCTATGGAAATCTTCCAGAAAGCTTTAACTAATGCTACTCCGTTATTGGAAGTAAAAGCAAGACGTATCGGTGGTTCAACTTACCAGGTTCCTATCGAAGTTAAAGCTGACAGAGGATTTGCTCTTGCTTCTTCATGGATTATTGAAGCTGCTAAGAAAAGAGGCGGTAAATCATTTATTGATAAATTAACTAATGAATTGATTGATGCTTCTAACGGTTCTGGCGCAGCTTGCAAAAAACGTGAAGATACCCACAAAATGGCTGAAGCTAACAAAGCTTTTGCTCACTACAGATATTAATTTTAAATTAATAAAAAGTAAAAACACCTGCTTACGTAGCAGGTGTTTTTATTATTTGTTAACTATTCGTTCGATGTCATCTTTCGGGGTTGAGGTGAGATGAATATTATAATCTTCCTCCAGTGTCTTTAAGACAGAAGGGTTCATAGCATTAGGCGGACATTTCGAAAGAAAAATATTTTTTGCGCCGTTAAGCTTTAATCCAAGCATATTTGAGATAGAACTTACATCGCATCTTGTTAAAAAGAATGCAATTCTGTCTGAATTAACAGGTATTTTTTTGAAAAGCTGTTCTGCAACACCATATATAAGAGGCAGATTATTTACAAGATTTAAATGTAAAAAGTTCGGCTGCTCTTCTGCATAAGAGAAGCTTATTACAAAAGAGTTTTTAGGGAGGGATTTAAACAGCTTTTTGAAATATTCCTGATTATTGTAGCTAAAGGTTGAAACTCCTACAATAAATAAATATTGTATTTCTTTATTCTCAAACTTACTGCTAATTTCATCAATAATTTCATCAAGTTTTTCGCTGTCGTACCCTACAAATTCGCTATCTTTTGCTCTGCCCTTTGCAAAGCCTTTTGCAGCCAGTGCAGATTCAATAAGCGGAGTATAATTATCATTATCTATTTTTACCACACCCTGGGGCTGAATTTTAGCGGTTGTAAACAACCTCCCCCTGTACAAAAATTCAAGATTTTGAGAAAAATTTTTGGTTAAAAAGATTGCGCCCGGAAAAGTTGCAAAGTCAAGAATGCAGTTTTCCATGCAATCACCGTAATGACCTTTTAGACGGTCAAATTTTGCAAACCCGCTGAAAGCGTGTGCAATAAGCAAATCTCCATGAGTATATACATCTATATCTTCATCCTTTACTGTTTCCAGTAAATCGTAAAGATTGTCTAAACTCCCGCCTGAAACAAGAATTGCTTTGCCTGGAGAGGTAGAATGGGAAACATCAGCATGTTTTAGTGCACCGTAAACATTTTTTTGCGCTGCATTGATTTCACCAAGCAGGCGGTTATCAACCTCAACAAGCCTGTTAATTTTCTCTTTTATTTTTGAGATTTGAATTTTTGAATAATTAAGGGTATTCAGCCCGTTTAAAACTTCAGCAACTGCATCTTTAGTGTCAACTCCAAAGTCTTGCAGCTGCAAAATATTCATACATATACTTTTTAGAACAAATAGCAGAATTTCTGAAAGATTTTTCTGGTTGGTAGAGATTTTCTTGTATTTTGCAAGAAAAGCCCTTTCTCCCTGTGTAATTATATTTGAAAGACTGGTTCCGGTATCTATTTTAAGCTCAAATTTTAAGTCTTCACAGTTAATTTTCTTTTCATCACAAACTTCTTGATAAAGGGTCTTGGCACTATTTAATGTGTTATAAAGCCTTGACACTATATTCAGAAGAAGCTTATCGCTGTAATCAGTAGTTGATACAAGAGTAGAAAGTCCTTCAATTATTGAATTTTCAATATTTGACGTATCCTGTCCGAATTCATTAAGCTTGATTGCATAAAAAGCCAGCTGCTTTAAAAATATCAGCAGAACTTCCTGCAATGATGATATATTAGGAGCAATTGAACAGGCTCCTCTTGCTGTACATTCATTATATTCAGCATCACCGGACTGGCGGTAGTAGTTGTAAAACATAATACACCTTTTATTTTTTATTATTCTTAACGTAATCAATTATCACATCAGATTCATACATATGTTCCTTGTTGTCTGTGTCAACCAGGAACGGAACCTGTGCAATACCTCCGATCTTCATAAGCTCATCATAGTAATCAGAGTTTGCAACATCTTTCGGAGTAAAGTCAACATCATTTGACTCAAAAAACGAAAGCACTTTACGACAGTATGGACAGGTAGGCGAATAGTATAATTCTAGCATATTTTTCTCTCCTTTACCTGCTAATTATAAAATATTATATTTAAATTTTATCCCCCAAATTGATATAATATAAATAAGTAATGCAGATTGCATAAGAAAAATTTTTATATTAAAATTCAATATATGAATAAGAAGAATATATTAGTAGTCTTTGGTACAAGACCTGAAGTTATAAAACTTGCTCCGGTTATTTTGGAACTCAGAAAATATCCTGATAAATATAATGTTATTGTATGCAATACAGAGCAGCAAAAGGAACTTTCTAATCAGACACTTTCATATTTTGGTTTAAAAGCAGATATAAATCTTGATGTTATGAAGCCGAATCAATCTCTGCTTGAGGTTCAGACAAGAATTTTAAATGCGTTGAACGGCGTTTATGCTGGTAATAAAATAGATGCAACAATTGTTCAGGGCGATACAATGACAGTATTATGCGGTGCGCTTGCCAGCTTTTATAATAAAATTCCGGTATTTCATGTTGAAGCCGGATTGCGTTCGTATGATATTTACGAGCCGTTTCCGGAAGAAGTTATGCGCCAGATGACATCCAGAGTTGCAGAACTTCATTTTGCCCCTACTGACAAAAATAAGCAGGCGCTTTTAAAAGAAAATATTGATGAAAAGAAAATCCATGTAGTTGGTAATACTGTTATAGATGCTCTGTTCTGCCTATCTGAATCAACAATGAAACAGGCTGAAGGCTTCTATTCTGAACAGGGTATAAACATTGATGACAAACTCGTTCTTATTACTGCGCACAGACGTGAAAATCATGGTGAACGTATTGACAGGATTATTGAAGCGATAAAATATCTTGCTGGAAAATACGGCGACCATACATTTGTTATACCTGTTCACCCGAACCCGAATGTTAAAAACAAAATTCATGAACGTCTTGGCGGATATTCTAACGTAAAACTTTTACAGCCACTGGATTATCCTTATCTGGTTTATTTGATGAAAAATGCAAAATTAATCCTTACAGACTCAGGCGGGATACAGGAGGAAGCCCCTTCATTTGGTTGTCCTACTCTTGTTATGCGCTACGAAACAGAGCGGCAGGAAGGAATTGATGCGGGTGTATCTGTTCTGGTAGGTGCGGATTACGACAAAATTGTATCATTAAGTGAACAAATTCTTTCAGATACGAGAGAAAACACAAGACTTAAGGCTTCTAATCCATATGGTGACGGAACATCAGCAAAACAAATTACTCAAATAATAAATAAATTTTTTAACATTTAACTGCTGTGAACCTCACCCGTACCCGCGTCCGGGTTAAGAATATTAAAAAAATCCGCCTCATTATTGAAGCGGATGATTAAGGATTATTTAAGGTTAAATATTATTTATTATCTTTTTCTTGATGCCGGAGTCATATTTATAAACGGGATTGAATTACCCATCATGTATTGAGGAAGCTTGCCATCCCATTTTTGTACTGCTTCGTATTCAACAAGGGCTTTATTTTGGCTGAGGGCATTGGCTCTAATAGCCATTGATTTAGCCTCAGCTTCTGCTGATATAATCTTTTGTTTTGCTTCTTCCTGGATTTGCACAGTTCTGTTCTTAGCTTTTAAGGCTTCCTGTTCAGCAGTAACCTTGCTTTCAATTGCCCGTTCAAAACCTCCGGAATAATTTATATCAGTGATTTGGAAGCCGGTTACATTAATATATCTCGGTTCAAGCTGTGTCTGGAGCTTTTTTAATATATCAATAGTAGCAGTTTCTCTGTTAGCAACTAAATCCTGAGCATTCCATCTGCCTATAACATCTTTTATAGTACCTTCAACCACAGGCATTAAAATATTATCAACATAGTTAGTTCCGACTTCTCTATACATTTTGTGGGCATTTTGAGGCTGAAGGTTATAGTTTATTACATAAGAAATTTTTGCCTGCTGGATGTCTTTTGTGTATAAATCAGTTTCTATATAAGTTTTCTGGGTTTTTACATCCATATTTTTAATTTTCGAAATGAATGGGGTAATCAGATGAATACCTTCCGTATAGCTTTGAGGGGAAACTTGGCCCAAAGTAACCTTTACTCCTCTCTCGCCAACACCGACAATTGCAATAGGATTACAAATTACAATAAATAGAATCAGTAACAATGTCACCATAATCGGTGTTGCTAAATTCTTTCCATCCATAAGTGAACTCCTTTCTTTAAGTTGCTTATAAATTATTTTTAGATGTGTCATACACTCCTCAAGAAATACCAATATTGTTCTGCGTCTTTTTTTACCTCTTTTATAAATAGCTTGTTTTTTCCATTTGTCGTATAACAAAAAGATGAATAATATTAGTGCAAGAATAACTATAGCTGTTATACCCTGAAACATGCTAAAACAATCCTCCAAGCAAAGCTAATATTACATAAACCGCTACAATAAATATTGCAAGGATACCAAATCCGCTTAAAATAGCTTTTCCATGCTTTTGATAAAGGTTTACATTGAAAAGATAACTGCACACAATAATTACTATATTTGCAATTATTACTAAAGTAAGCAGCAAAAATAAAACTCTAATTGCCATAACTAATCTCTTTTCTTTCTATTCTTATTTATTTACAACTCTTTGCAGATGTCTGATAGTATCAGCACGTCTGATTGCTTCTTTAACGCGAGGATTTTTAACCTTATAATCAATACTTGGTATTGTTAAAAGTTCCTTACGATAATTTTTGTACATTGCAATTTCTCTGTCACGCATATTTTTCTGAATTGCTTCTGCAATTTCTTTTTCAGGATCATCTTCAATATTTTTGCTTTTTGCAAATATAAAGCACAGCAAAACAAATGCTACAGCACTCCATGCAATTGCGTTATTAGAAACTTTATCCGATACAACAACAGGAGCAGAGGCAGGAGTATCAAATATGATATTTGCATTAACAATATTTTTTGCCTGAATGTGTATCTTAACCTCATTGTTTCCGACATTTTCGACAATTACGCTATTAGCATCAGACGTATTTTTATATATTGTGCTTAGATTATTTGATGAACTAAGCCCCTTTATATCGAGGGTTAGTTTATCATCTGAAGAAATTATTCTTCTTACGCCGGCAATACTATCCGAACGCAGGACGATATTATAACCTCCTTCTGTGCCTTCCAGAATTACCGTATTCAAAAGATTATCCGAAGCTAAAGCTCCTGAAATACTTAGTATAAATACTGCGATAAAAATTAATAGCTTTTTCATGATTCCCTAATCCTTCTTACATATCAAGAATACACTTTAGAAAGTAAAAGAGCATCAATCAGAAGTTTATATTTTCTCAATCTATAGATTTATATTTAAAGCTTATCAGGAGTATAAGACCATAAATCAAAGTTGCTCATAACTGCAAGATCACTTGTTTCGCCATTTTCATCGAAGCTTTCTTTTACAATACAATGAGCCTTTGCACCGTTTTCATTAGGAAGCTTTGATTCACAGAAAACAGCACATTTTATGTCTTCGCCATCTGTGTTTTTGTAGCATGCAATCTCATTTCCATCATCAGCAAGAGTATATTCAGAAGTTACTCCATTTGAATTAACACTAAGATTAACTTTACTTCCGTTATCAGAGAAGGTGTAAGTAAATTTTTGTTCATTTCCGCTATTAGAGTATTTGGTTACATTATAGACATATTTTCCATCCTTGGAGGCATCACCGTCAAGAAGCATATGTGTAACATGCCTTGATGATCCGTCACCAAGCCATGACATACTTACAGGAAGCTCACCTTCTGTCATTCTTGGAATATTTAATTTATTAAGCATATTATTTAAGTTTTTATTTAAATTATCATTTACAGCAAAGCCATGTTTAATCTCTACACTATCAGTAGGAAGCATTATTCCGTCGACTTTGCGTGAAGGAATTATATAAACATAATCTTTATAATGCGCTGGATTTTCGTTTTCCCAATGGCTAAAATCCTCTTCTGTCCACTTATCACAGGATGTATTTATTACAGCGGGTGATGTCATTAGTGCGCTAATTAAAAGTGTTTTGATAGCTTTATTTGCAGCCTTATCTGAAGCTGAAGGCTGAATTACTATTATTTTATCTTTGTTAACATCTTTCTTTCTGCTATTACCTGAAAACGGTAGAACTGAATTATTAAAACCAATACGATTAACTAACATAAACACATCCTTTCTGCTTATTATAATATCAGTGAAGATATTTTTTTGATATTTTTATTAAGAAATGTAACGTAAAAATAGCCATGCTGAAATCAGATGATTTTAAAATTTTTTATATAGATGTAACGAGGACAGAATAGATTAAGGAGAGTTTATGAACATCGAAACTAAATCATCCAGCAATCTTAACAACACAGCAAATGCAAGACCGGTAGAAACAGCAGAAACAGCAGGTTCTTTAGCTTATCAGGCAGAAAAAAGCTGGTTTGCAAAAAATTCATATGATACATTCAGTCCTTCAAATCCTTTTGCACAAACAATAGATTTTTCAAACTATACACCATATACAGATGGAGAAACAGTAGCCACATCTAACTTTATGGCAGGATTTGCATCAGCAGTTGCAACTGTCGGAACTGACTGTTCAGGAGTTTCAGCAGGCGGATGCGGAAGCTTTTCAGGAGCAAGTGCAGGTTCTTCATGCTCTTCAGGCGGCGGATTTTCTTCATTTGTATAATGAAAAAGATGTGAAAATAAGAAATAAAAGAAAATGGATAAATGGCGGTTTTTATACAAACCGCTTTTTTATTGTAAAATTTTTATATGGATAAGAAGTATTATACCTACATTCTGCTTATAGAAGGCGGTTCACTATATTGCGGCTATACTGATAACGTTGAAAAGCGCTTTAAAGCTCATCAGGAAGGCAAAGGTGCAAAGTACACAAGAGCGCATAAACCGGTTAAAGTTGTTTATACCAAAGAATTTGATACAAAATCAGAAGCCATGAAAGAAGAATACCGGATAAAGCATATGTCGCACAATGAAAAATTAAAGCTTATTGAGCAGCAGGTCATTTAGCCTGCTTGTTTTTTCTGTTGTTTTAACAGTTCTTTTTGCTGTTTTTGTTTTAACTTTTCCTGTCTTCTGACTTCTTTTGCCAGCTCTTTTTGTTGTTTACGTGCTTCTGCCGCCTGTTTTTTAGCTTCTTTTGCAGCCGACTTCTGCTCCTGAATAGCCTTTAACTCTTCATATTTTTCAACAGTATCATTCCGGGTTGTCGTACCTTGAAGTTTATCCTGTAGTTTAAAATCTTTTTGCTGTTTCCTAAATTCAGCATCCATCTCTTTTATCTTTTGCTTGTACTCGGCATTCATCTGTTTAACTTCGGCTCTGTCTTCAGCTTTTTTACGTTTAGCTTCAGATTTTTCATATTTTTTGACAGCTTTTTCTTCATTTTTAAGCTGGTCAGGCGGAACAATTCCATCCTGAACAATCTTAAAGCCGTTCATGCTCACCTGAACATCCTTGTTAGTAAAAGAAATAAGTCTTGCCTGCTCGCCATGGCTGTCAATACTCCAGCTGCCAAGAAATACAGGGGTATCTCCGGTATAGGCATAAGCATAAGAAATAACTCTGTCAGGTTCGTTTATATCAAAGCCAAGAGGGTATAAATCCCAGCGCTTCTCATCAAGGTTTACATTCTTGTATTCTTTCCAGTAATAAGCAACAGCATCACGTAATTCCACAAGATTATAAGAGGTCTTTGTATTAAAGTCATAAACAATGGCATTAGTCTGCCATATACCTTCTCTGTCTGAATAACCGACCTTTTCTTTTACAAGAAGCTTTGTACCGTCAGCAGAAAAATCAACAGGTGTAAGTGTTCTAAATGAATACGCATCCCTTATTGATTTATCGGTAGATAATATAGGGTCAGCCCACCTGTGCATTACATTTGCCTTTAAAATTTTATTAAGATTAGTTTCCCGCTGCTCAAGAGGAATTACAAACAAGTCGCACGCTACAGCAGCACTGCTTGGATAATAATACACAGACGGGTAAACCAGTATTTGAAAATCAGGAGATGCTATTCCCTGTGCGTTTTGCTGGCGCATTGCATAGAATTTTCTCTTTATGGAAAGTTCAGGACTTCCCGGAGGGTTGTTATATCTCACAATTTTATAAGTAGGTTGTGGGATATATTTCATATCAGAAGGCGTTTCAAGTTTCGGAATTTCAATTTCAGCCTGTGTTTTATCTTTAGGCGCGGAAAGCATTTCGTACTCTTCAACAGTCATAAAGCCTGATGGGGTCCGGTTCATTTTACGCCGCTCATGCGCCTCTTTAACCTCCTGCTTTTCAACTTTATGAACATATTCAGCTTCACGTTCTCTGGCATCTTTTTTAAATGACGGCATTGTCATATCCGGCATTTCAAAAGCACTTGCACCCAGCATTCCCAAAAGAAGCGCCGCCAATAGAAACTTTAAACGCATCACGTTATACCAAGCCCTCTTTCATTGCCATTGCTGTAGCTTTTGCCCTTGTTCTTACATAAAGCTTTTGCAAAATACTATGTACGTGTGTTTTGGTTGTAGAAATCGTAATATATAAACGCTCAGCTATCTGTGGATTAGTAAGCCCGTCGACAATAAGCGCAAGTACATCCATTTCCCGCTCAGTAAGTCCGTATAAATTCTTTCCAAGTTTATAATTAATTTCACCGCGTCTTCCTTCGGTTGGAGTTGAGCGTCTGATATTTGTTAGAACTACCTTTGCTATAGCAGGATCAAGCCAGCCCGTACCTTCGCTTACGGCAAGAACTGCCGACAAAGTCTGCTCAACAGTTGCGCCTTTGGTAATATACCCGTCTGCACCTGCCTGAAATGCGTCAAAAATATCATCCTCTGCCTCACGTGAGGTATACATTAAAACTTTAATTTTAGGATTAGCTTCTTTTATTTGTCTTGTAGCTTCAATCCCGTCAATTGTCGGAAGTCCGATGTCCATTATAACTAAATCCGGCTTAAGCTCAAGAGCTTTATCAACACCTTCCTGACCATCAACAGCCATATCAGCAATTTCTATATTAGGGTTCTTGCTTAAAACAACAGAAAGCGCAACCCTTGCCATATCCTGATCTTCTATAATAAGAACCTTAACCATTTACTACCCGTCTTTCCATATTCTTAACTACATTTGTTAATAAAAAAGTAAATTCACTTCCTTTATTTAACTTGCTGTCAAGCCAGATTTTCCCGCCATGCGCTTCTATAATCTGTCTTGATAAATAAAGCCCCAAACCTGTACCTGTTGAACGCTTACGGCTTGTCCCCTGTGAAAATCTGTTAAACAGATGCGGAATATCCTCCTGCGGAATACCGTTTCCGTTATCAGTAACAGAGAAAATAAAGTCACCTGACTGAACTTTTGCAAGAACCTCAATAATTCCGTTTTTGTTTGTATAATTAACAGCATTTCCGCAAAGATTTATAATAACGCGTTTCAATTCTGATTTATCTGCTGTAATTTCAGTATTATCTTCACATTCACAAACCAGCCTGAAGTCAATATTTTTCTTATCTGCAAGCGGTTTTAATTCATCGTAGCACTGTGTTACCAGATCTTTTACAGGGAAAACTGTTTTGCACAAAGAAAGTTTACCGCTCTCAAACCTGTAAACCTCAAGCAGCGCATTGACAAGCCCCAGCAAATCCTCGTTGCTCTGAAGCATAGTTGAAAGTAATACACTCTGTTTTTCTTCAACAGGACCTAAAGAACCGTCAAGGAAAAATTTTAAAGTCTGTATAGCGGCAAGAAGCGGGGTTCTCAAGTCATGAGTAAGTGTTGCAATAAAATCATCACGCAGCCGCTCAGTTTCCTTGTGTTTGCTGACATCACGTATAACTCCTACGTACTTTTCATCAGCATCGTCATCTGTTGAAATTGCTGCAAAGTTTATTTCTACAGGTAAACGCCCTTCTCCTAGAGAATTTCTTATATAGCAATCTTTTACGAGTACATCTTTAGCTTCTTTATTCAGCCCGAAAATAACACCATCCGGATTGTTTGATGCAGAATTATCATTTTTAGATGTAACAAAAGCAACTTCCTGGAATTTCTTTTTGCAAAGTGCGCTTTCACTTAAGCCTGTCATATTTTCACAGGCAGGATTTGCCTGTTCTATATTACCTTTTTTATCTATAATAATAATCCCGTCCGCACAGTAATTAATAATTCCTGACAGTTTGCTGTTTGCAATCATCAAATCTCTTGTACGTTCTGCAACAAGCTCTTCCAGGCGGGTTGAATAGACTTCAAGCTGTGATTTAGCTTCTTCCAGCTGGGTTATTTTATCTCTCAAATCACTTAACAAATGGCTTCTTTCAATACCATTTCTGATATTCACAAGCAGATCGTCATTATCCCAAGGTTTTTCAATATATTTGTAAAGCCCGATTTCGTTTATAGCCTTAATTGCATTCTCTTTATCCGCATAGCCGGTCAAAAGAATCATACTAACTTCGGGATAAAGCTCTTTTGCCTTAGTTAAAAACTCAAGTCCGTTCATCTGCGGCATTAAAAAGTCGGAAACAATAATATCCGGGGTGTTGCTTTTTAAGAAGTCTACAGCTTCTTCGGGGTTATTAAAGCAATTCACATCACTAAATCCCTCTACTTTCAGCAAAGTCTTAAAAGCAGAGGTAACAATTTTTTCATCATCTACAATTACAATTTTACCGCTTATCATAACAATATAATAATACGTTATTTTTACAATTCGGACAAATTGTTTACAAATCCGCAATAAATCAGCAAAATATTTTTTTATAAAAATAGCCTAACAGCTATTTCTTAAATTAATATTTTAATTTATAAATAATAATAATGATTTATGGAATGTGAGTTTTTTTTATGTCTATACTTAAATATTTAAAAGAAGGACCTAAAATACAAATTGAAATATGCGGGCTTAAATTAACGTTTCATCTGCCTGAGAAAAAGAATTATTACATCTCGCTAGGAACTAACTGTTTTGTCCGAATGGCGTTCACAAAATTTTATTTAAAGCCTGCAAGACTGCGCGGAGAATTAACCTGTCCGTTTGATTTATGCGTTACTCCGGTAAAATCTCTTGCTGAGATATTAGAAAATGAATTTTCAGATTATTTTAATGATGTTGAATTTGACGAGGAAACAAACTATTATATTAACCGGAAATATTTAATACATTTTATTCATGATGGACATCTTACAAGGGACGAATTCTTAACGCGGTACAAAAAACGCGTAGAAAACTTTTTAAGTATAACAAAAGATAAAGCTCCCAAAAAGTATATACTCTGTTGTGACCAAAATGATCTTAGCGTAGATGTTCTAAATAGGATATATAACTCGCTTTTAAAACTGAGAAACGGGAAACCGTTTAAATTTTATGTTATAAATTTTTTGCATGATAATCCGCCTAAAATTGACTTAAGCGGTCTAAACCGCGCAATATTATATAATGAATTCGATATTACTAACGAATATAACCTAGGATGGCTAAAAAATTTTGATTTGGTCGCAAAAAATTTAAATCCAGATATATTAAAAAAAATTAAATAATAAAACAGGAACTGTTTAATATAGTTCCTGCTTCATTTATTTTATGAATATTTATGTTGTGTGTATTCCCGCTTACCGAGTTCAATATCTATATGATAAAGGATTGATTTGTCCTGCCCGAACATTTTCATCTTCTTTATTATATCATCTACACTGGCTTCCTCCTCTACCTGTTCCTGGATATACCAGTTTATAAAGTGGCGGGCAGCCATATCGCATTCTTCTTCACTCATTGAAGCTACGCATTCTATACTCTCTGTTACTGAGCGTTCATGGCTGTAGATTTGTTCAAATATTTCCAGAGGTTCTCCAAAATTATACTGTGGAGCTTCGATTTGTTTTAACTCTACGTTACCATCGCGCTCGATTATGTAATCAAATAAAATCATTCCATGGTCTACTTCTTCTCGAGCCTGAACCTTTGTCCAATGAGAAAATCCTTTAAGACCAATTTCATCAAAATGAGCAGACATAGCAAGATATAAATAAGCGGAATAGAATTCTTTATTAATCTGTGCATTCAAAATATCCTCTACTTTTTTATTAATCACTTTCGCCCTCCCATAGTCCGTGTAAGTTACAAAATTCTAATGCTTTTTCTTTTCCGAGTTTCTGCTCAAGAAGCATTTTAGCTTCCTGCCCCGGATGCAAATATTGTAATTTCATACGGTTTCTATCTTCGGAAATTGATTCAATAAACATAATATAATGATCGTCATTCATAGGATGAAGAACTGATCCAACCTGTATTTCAACACCATTTTCACGCTGAATATATACAGGAATGTGTTTTTCAAGCGCTGCATCTTCAATTGTATTCGGCTTCAATAAAGTCATAGGCTGCCCGCAGCAAACAAGTTCACCTCCGCCAGCCAGTATGACCTGAACCAAATTACCGCAAATTTCACAGCGATACATTTCTAATCTTTCAGTCATTACTTTCTCCTTTACACTGAAAGAATATTGCTTCATTAAGGAAAAAACATTCCACAATACGGCTAATCCGGATATATCGTTAAACAGAATTTTTTATAATGAGAAATTAATAATTCTTCACAAAAACGCAAATTTTACTTTGTTTAAATTTAAAATACTATTATGAAAGTTCAAAGCATTTCTTTTGGTAGCAATATTCCAAATACAACAATATCGAAACCGGAGCTGGCAAAAGTTCCTGTAATGAATGAGTTTGCGTATATTCCAAAAGAAAACCATGAGGAGTTTAACCGGCACAAACTCAGAAAATTTCTTGTTGCCTGTGCAGCTCTTGCGGTCGGAATAACTTTATTTAGAATAAAAGGGCGGAAAAAACTTCCTGAAAGTATTACAGACCTTGGAAATAAACATCTTGGGCTAAATAAAATAAGCTATAAAAGTACGGCAAAAGAACTTAAATCAAACTTCCTTTACCCTCTGAAAGCGCATTTGGAAGGTGATAAATCTATTATAAAAAATAAAAAACTATTTAAAGCCGGGGTTATTATCGCAGATAACGATGTTGCAGCAACAAAAGAGGTAATAGATGCCTTTTATGAGCACGCACAAAATTTAGGAATAAGATGTAAGCGTATATCAGAATGTTCTTCACGCAAAAAAGTATCAAAAAAGAAATGGGTTCAGGACGCTATTACCCAGGCCCGCGAAAACTTTAAAAAAGACGGTCAGCTAACATTAATTGACATAGGGAATATGGATAATCTTATAAATTTACAGATATTCAAGAAAAATAATTCCAATCTTGAAAATCAGCTAATAGAAATTAGTAAAAATGCCTATTCCGGTGTTGTCTGGACAGCCTACACTAACAGAACAAAACAAATTCCTATGTATTACAATGACCTGCCGGTTATTGTCACCAAGCTTATGGACTAAATGTATTTAATTTCTAATTCAGATATAATACAGCATCACAGGATTATTCCGGTATGCTGGAATAAAATTTGATAAAATAAAAAAGTTTATGATATAATAAAATCAGCCGTGCTCCACGGGGAATTGCAATCCCTTGACCCGAAGTTAATGCGGGGTGCAGAGCCTGTTGTGAGGGTCTGGCAGATAATGTTAATAAATATACTGTTGTTGACGTTTAAGGATATGGCGGCGTAAAACTCCGAACCGTGTCAGGATGGAAACATAGCAGCACTAAGGTGACCTTTACGGGTGTTGTATTTTTAAAAAGAGATAGTGTATTTAAAGGCTTTATCCGGCAAATTCGATAGACAGTGGCACGGCTTTTTATTATTTTAATTCGGTTTCTTTTATATATCTTGGACGTGCTTTGACTTCTCTATATACCTGCCCTACATATTCACCGATTATACCAACACAGAATAACTGAATTCCGCCAAATACGCATAATAATATAATTGTTGTTACCATACCGTTAGGCGCATCATTATGAAAAATTTTCTCATAAACGGCTTCTACGCCAACAACAAACCCAAACAGAGCCATTAAAAATCCTAAAATCGTTATAAAACGAAGAGGTACAATACTATATGAGGTAATACCATTCAGAGCAAGCCCCATTAAGCTGACAAAGTTAAACTTTGATTCTCCAGCCATTCTGGGTTTTACATCAAAGTTAACAAAGGCATTTTTTAAGCCGACTTCATTAAAGAAACCTCTTAAAAATAAATATTTTTCTCCATATTGCGCAAGTACATCAAGTCCTCTTTTGCTTACAAGCCTGTAGTCGGAATGATTCATAGGAATTTTTGCGCCAAGAATGTTCATTGTTTTATAAAAAAGCCATGCAGTTGATTTTTTAAAGAAAGAATCTGTTTTCCTGTCGTTTCTAATACCGGAAACTATATCGTAACCTTCCATGTATTTGTCAACAAATTTTTCAATAGCCATCTCATCCTGCTGTAAATCAGCATCAATAGATATTACACAATCGCATCCTATCGTGCGGACTCCTTCAAGACCAGCAATAAGAGCTTTTTGGTTTCCAAAGTTTCTTATAAACTTCTGCCCCTTAACAAGCGGATTTGCTTTATGAAGCTCCACAATAATATTCCATGTCTTATCCGTTGATCCGTCATCTATAAGGTATAAATAACTATCAGGGTTAATTTTATTTTTTGATATTAAGCCGTTTAAGACCTCAAATAATCTTTCAACGGTTCTTTTAACGCATAATTCTTCATTATAGCAAGGGATAATAATAGCTAATGTAGGCTTTTCCATAAAATACTCTTTCTTATATTAAAAAATTGCCAGAAAGGCTACTTTTATAATATAATAATATTTATTGGAGTGCAACAACAAATTAAGATGTCTAAAAAATTTATATTAAATGCTGATGATTTCGGAATGTCGCAGAACCATAACAGGGCAGTTCTGTGCGGGTGTAATGATGGATTTTTAAAAAGCGCAAGCATATGCGCAAATGGTCCTGCGTTTGATAGTGCAGTTAATGAAATTCTCCCCGAGTGCCAAAATTTAGGGCTTGGAGTTCATTTGAACATAATTGAGGGGAAAGCTCTTACTAACTGTTTTTCTATTACGGACAATGCCGGTAATTTTAACTGCGGGTATTTGGGACTTATTTCAAAATCACAAAATAAGGATTTTTTAAAAGAGATTGAACGGGAATTTCGTGCACAGATTGAAAAAATTATGAGCTGTGCTTCTGTAGATCATATAGATTCACATGTCCATACTCATGCAATCCCGCCTATCTTCAGGCTTACCTGTAAACTTGCAAAAGAATACGGCATTCCGTTTGTAAGGACACAGCATGAAGAATTTTATACAGTGCCTGGTTTTAAAAAGCACTTTAATCTAAAATATCCGCCGAACATTTTAAAAATTATTCTTTTGAATTTTTATACTGCCCAAAACATTAAAACTGTTAAAGAATACGGATTAAAAACAAATGATTATCTTATCGGAGTCGGCTATACAGGGATGATGGATGCTAAAACTCTTGAATATGGATTAAAAGCTCTGGAAGGCACTGATTTGATTGCAGAGGCACTGATACATCCCTGCAAATATTCGTCTAAAAAAGCTGACAGTCATACTGAAGAATTTGCAATAACTCAGGACAAAATGCTTCAGGATACAATTTACAGACTTGGATTTGAAATAACAAATTATAAGAATATTAAATAATGAAAGAAAAGGCAGCTGCATTTTTTATAATACTTATATTCCTTGCTTTTGCAGGATTTCAAATAAGTATATCAGGTAGAACTCCTGTTATAGGTGTAATTACTCCGGAAATAATTCAGGTTGACCTTAATAATAACCATAAAGTTGATGATAATGAAACAATTTGTGCAGCAGGAGTAAAGGCTTTTTCTTCTAATTTGAATAAACTTTCACAGGAGGATGCACAAAAGGCTGGTTTAACTTTTGAACAGGCAGCAGCAATAGGTTATTTGTCAGATGAGTTTGTATCAAAACTTCTGCTTGGAAATAATGTAAAACTGAAATTCCTTGATGAAAAATACGCTGATTGCAGAGCTGCTAAGATTTATATTAACGACAAAAATTATTCAGAAATCCTGTACGAAAACGGATTTGATCTTAAATCTCCCGCATTTCCTGAAATAAAAGAACGTGCGTCAAAGCTTAATCTTGTGATTTATAATCATAAAAGCAAAAAATTCCATACCCTGGATTGCAAATACGGGAAGGCTGCACATGACGCGGTTATTTTGCTGAAAAAGGAAATCCCCTCAGGAGCAAAGCCTTGTAAATATTGCCATGTAAAAAAGCATTCTGCCACAAAAGCCAATAAGTCACATAAAAAATATATTACAGAAAAAATATCAGCAACACCTGCTATAATCACAGATGGCAGCACAAAGCTTATCCTTACTGATTTTACAACTATTCTTAAACCCGACAGAAATTGTTCGCATAGTGTTTGCAAAGAATTTGTCAATCTCGTAAATTCATCATTATCCAGTATTGATATAGCGCTATATGGTTGGGCTGATATACCTCAGATTGCAATGGCACTTAAAAATGCAGAACAAAGAGGAGTAACTGTAAGAATTGTCTATGATACTAAAACAAGTTCTGAAAACTATTACCCTGAAACAGATGGGTTTGTAAAAAATTTTAAAAATGTAAGAGCCGACAAGATTGAAGGCAATGCTACTCAGACAAACATGTTAATGCATAACAAATTTGCAATTTTTGACAATCAAAAAGTTTATACGGGCTCAATGAATTTTTCAACAACAGGTTTTTCCGGATTTAACCAGAACAATGTTTTGATTATAAGTTCAACCAAAATTGCAGAGCTTTACACAAAAGAATTTGAACAGATGTACAGCGGAAAATTTCATTCACTTAAGGCTAAAACTGTAAACAATAAAGATCTTGATATAAACGGAACAAAATACTCTGTGTTTTTCTCTCCGCAAGATAAGCAGATAAGCCGTAACATTGTTCCGCTTGTAAAAAATGCAAAAGAATATATTTATATACCGGCATTTCTTATCACACATAAGGCACTGACAGATGCGCTTATTGAAGCGTATGAACGGGGGATAGATGTCCGTCTGATAGTTGATGCGACAAATACCGGAACCAGAAATTCAACATTTAAACTCCTGCGGACAAAAGGGGTTCCTGTTAAAGTTGAAAATTATGCAGGAAAAATGCACACTAAAGCGATGATTATTGATAATAAATACATCGTAACCGGTTCAGCGAACTTTTCAAACAGCGGGGAAAACAAAAATGATGAAAACATGCTTATAATAGAGAACCAGAAACTTGCAGATTTTTACCGTAGATTTTTCTTATATATATGGCAAAAAATTCCTGAAAGATATTTGAAGTACACAGTAAGAGCCGAAAGTAAATACTCAATAGGTTCCTGCTATGACGGTATTGATAATAATTTTGACGGGAAAGTCGATGCTGCCGATGCCGGATGCAGATAGGCTACTTTAAGGTTTCAAGCAAGTCAAGAAGATGTTTTGCTGTACTATCATACTGTCGTACGTATTCTCCGTTTCCGTCCGCTTTCTTAACACCTTGAATAGGAAAATATTTATTTGTATTATTAATAAAAGCAGTAAATACGTTTTTATCCGTTGTTAATCCGACTTTTTCAGCACCATTAAAACATTTTTCGTCAATTGTTTTTAGGGCTTTTAAAAATTGTTTTTGCTGATTAGGCTTCATTAAATCGTAATACTCCGGCAAAAGAGTAAAATCGCTTATTACTGCCACCATATCCATATATGAATTTTGATGTTCGGGTTTACATTTTCCAAAATAATCAATAATATTAAGCTTATTATTTTTAAAGTCAACAAGAAGATTATTAGGATTTATACAATCTGTTTTAAAACCAATCATCTCTTTTTCGCCGTCAAACTTAGGAGTAGTATCAAGAACTTTAAGCTGTGAAGCAAAATCATCAAAAACACCCTGCTCCATTTGTGAGATTTTCATAATCTTTGTATAATACTCTTTTGCCTGTTTTGCAGTAATCTGATGAGGCGCTTTAAGAGCCGGATCATAAATAACTTTTGACCAATCTGCCACAGAATGCGCTTCTCCTGAAACTTTCTTTAAAATAATCAATTTATAATTATCAGGATGAATCCATACAGGCTGTCCGAGGTTAACATTTTCAGGAAAAATTCCCAACGGGATTTTATTCGGCTCTGTATTCTTTTCCGGGTTAAGTACTTTCAGAACATAACCTTTCAGGAAAGGCATATCATATACTACAGAATTGGCTCCTGAACCAATTTCAGATTTTTTATCAGGTTCTGATAAAAATTTCTTAAATTTATTAAAATTATTGTTTACTGAAAGTTTTTGCTTAATAAACTCCGGAAGTGAATTGGCAAGCGGTTCATCCGGCAGCGGTGTTGAAATATCGGCAGGCTTTTTAGAAACAGGCAGAGAGTTCGGGGTTCTTTTATGTTTCCATATATATATTCCTGTTCCCAAAAGAGCAAGAGCTCCTGCGGCATACACTGAAGCTTTTACAAGTTTTTCTTTTTTTATTTCACTTTCATTTTTCTGAGGCACCTGTTTATTATCAGACGAAAACACAGGCATCCTTCGATATGACAAGCCATACGCTGAACAGGCAGATATTTTCATATACAATTACTCCTAATTCATCAAGCAAAAAACTACAAATTTATTATCCTGCAAAAAAAAAATTAATACAAGAGGTGTTATGCGGGTATCAGAAAATAGAATAATCATCCTGAACTCGTTTCAGGTTCTCGGTAATAAGAGATGCTGAAACAAGGACATTCGGATAGTTTTGATGAAATTTGTTATATAAATGCCTACTATGGATTTGGAATAATTTTTGCTTCAACTTCCTTGTGTGCATTAAGAGAACTGTTTAAGCTTCTGGCAAGTTCTGCTGCGGTATTTGCAGTATAGAATTTCCCGCTTGTGACAAGTGATGTACACTCCAGCTGCGCCAGATCATCTTCATTATCAATGTTAAACGCAATTACATCAATTACTACATCTTTGCGGATTTTAATAAGCTCCATGACAAATTTACAAGGGCTTTCATCGCAATTTTCTCCGCCGTCTGTGAGAAGAATTATATGTTTTTTGCCCGGGAACCCCATAAAGTCATATCTGATAGCCTGTTTTAGAGAATAAGTTATAGGTGTCATTCCGCGCGGATGAGTTTTCATTAACGCACCTTCTATATTAAAATTATTAGCCGGTCCTATTGGAACAAGCAGCGTAGAGGCTCTGCACGCTTCAAAAGGAGTAAATCCCATGCGATGTCCGTAAACTCTAAGACCGATTGAACTGTTTTTGCTTATTGTAGGTAAAATTTTCCTCATAGTATCGAGCATTAAATCTACCTTGCTCTCACCGTCTAAGTATTCAGTCATACTGTTTGAAAAATCAAGAATAAAAAGAGTTCTTTCCGGCGTATCCGCACTGTATTTATAGGTCTGCGGGGTATAAACACCGTATTCTCCCGCAAATGCAGGCATTATAAGCAAACATAAAAATAAGATTAAGCACCTCATACTTAATCTTATTTACTAAAATATGAAATTTTCCATTAGCTGGAAAGACTAGTCGCTTTCCTCGATTACTGTGGTAATCAAATCACCATAATTGTTTACATGACCGTCTGTTTCAATAATAAGATAATTGTAATCTTCTCTTCCTGCAATAGATTTTTGCGCACATGCTCTTGCTTCATCAAGGTCAGTAAACTCTCCCATCAATGCTCTTGAAAATTCAGAATGGTTTCTTTCTCTGTAAACGTGATACATATAATTCTCCTTTCTCTTATTTTTTGATTTTATTTTACTACGAGAAAATGAAATTTTAAAATTTTCTTCGTGATATAATTATTACAAAGGGATATGAAATATGAATAGTAAAGAAATTATAAAACAGGCTGAGAAAGATTTAAGAGAACAATTTGAGATTATTGATGAAATAAGAGATTTTAATCAGGAAAAGGTGCTTAACGCATTTATTGAGAACAAAGTTGCGCCTGAACATTTTTATACAGTTTCAGGATACGGTCATGATGATATGGGACGTGAGGTTCTGGACAAAGTTTTTGCAGATGTATTTAAGGCAGAAAAAGCCATTGCCAGAATACATTTTGCGTCCGGTACACATACACTCGCCTGTGTCCTATTTGGAAACTTAAGACCTGGCAACAAACTGATTTCTGTAGCGGGAGCACCATATGACACAATGCAGGAGGTTATCGGAACACTCGGAGAAGATGAGATAAGAGAAGATTCCCTAATCGCCCATGGAGTTTTGTATGATGAAGTACCGCTAAAAAATGATGATGTTGATTTGGAAGAAATAGAAAAGGCAATTGATGAAACTGTTACGATGGTTCTTATTCAGCGCTCAAAAGGCTATTCAACACGAAAATCCCTTACAGTAGACACAATCGGTGAAATATGCCGGATTGTAAAGAAGAAAAATCCTAATTGCATATGCTTTGTAGACAATTGTTACGGAGAATTTGTAGAGGATAAAGAACCGCTTGAAGCCGGCGCTGATATTATTGCAGGCTCATTAATCAAAAATCCGGGAGGCGGAATTGTAGAAGCTGGCGGATATATTGCAGGGAAAGCCCGGCTTGTTGAAAGAGCTGCAAACAGACTTACCGCACCAGGTATAGGGAGTGAAGGCGGTGCCATGTTTAATCAGCACAGACTAATGTTCCAAGGACTTTTTATGGCGCCTTCGGTTGTATCAGAAGCTGTTAAAGGTGCTGTACTGGCAGCAAAAATTTTTGATGAAATAGGTTACAATTCAACTCCAAAATATAACGAAAAACGAACTGATATTATACAGAATATTACATTCGGTTCTCCGGAACCTTTGGAACAATTCTGCCGGACAATTCAATCCTTATCGCCGGTAAACGGTTATGTAACCCCAATTCCAGAATATATTCCGGGATATGAAGATCAGGTAATTATGGCAGGCGGTACTTTTATAGAGGGTTCAACCATTGAACTTTCAGCTGATGGTCCGATGAGAGCGCCTTATGTTGCATATATGCAGGGCGGTTTAAATTATGCGCATGTAAAAATAGCTTTAACCAAAATTTTGGATAAAGTACGCAAATAATATTAAAGTGTGTATAAAAGGTATTTTAAATATGCACTTCCGCCGGCTCTTAAAGCATCTAAGCACTCTGCAGAGATATAATCTTTATTGGCGGATTTAGATGAATTTAGCAGTGATACAAAGTACTTTTCGGCATCTTTAGCAGGTTTTGAACCTTTTTTTATGCCTCCAAGGCTATTGATAATTTTACTTTGCAAGTTAAGCCAATCCTGACGTACAAGAGGTATTTCCGCATCATAAAGATGCTGTTCAAACTCTTTATAATATCCTTTTCCTTTACCCAGCGCCTGTTTTCCTCTCAAATATAGTACAAGAAAATTACGGCTGATTTGTTTATTCTTGTGCTGGGTCAATAAGTCATCTATAGAATTTGTTTTGATTGTTTCTAAGAAATTACTAAGATTAACCCTTTCTGTCCTGTCTGCCAGCGTTTCAACAACCCTATTGCCAAGTCCTTCTGACCTCAGGGCATCATAACAGTGAACCACATGACGGAATTCTCGTGACAATATACCAAAAAGTTTTGGTTTACCAGCATTTAAGCTTTCACTATCCAACACTATAGAGTTTAGAGAAAGATCATAAGCAGCCCTTTTAGAGCCGGCATTATTTATAGATATTGCCGGAGAAATATCCTTTGTAAATCCGGCATCTTTTCTTAGAATATTACAAGCCTGTTTTACAAACTCCATAGGATCTTTTACTTTATCCAGTTCTCTAATTACAGTCCGGCTTATTCCTCCGCAAAAATTAAGATGCACGCTGTTCGCATCTCTTCCTGAAGTATTCGCTGCCGGATAGTTTTCGTAAGAAGCCAAGAGCACTGCAGGTTTTCTTATATTTAAACTTTTATTACTAATATTTGCCTGATTTTGGTAAGAAATTTTCATAAAATATTATTCCTGAAAAGGAAAAACGCTTGAATAAGATTTTTTGCATTATATTGCCATAATTATTAAGTTTTGTTAATCGGCAATAGCACCATATGACTAATTCTTAAGGATTAGTTATAAAAATTAATATAATTACAATTGACTAGAGATTTTTTGTGGTATGCTGTTATTACCCCAGCAAGGGTGATGAAATTTCGTATTTAGTATAAGAGGAAAGGGTTAAATATGTCATTACCAAATGTAGCATACTTTTCAATGGAAATCGCACTGGATCAGTCTTTAAAAACTTATTCAGGCGGTTTAGGATTCCTTGCAGGTTCTCATATGTTATCTGCAGGATATTTGCAAATGCCTATGGTTGGTGTAACTATGTTATGGTCATACGGCTACTATGACCAAAGAATTGCACATGATGGTCAGGTTGAAGTTGCTTACATCAGAAAGTATTATGATTTCTTAAAAGATTTAAACGTTTCTACAGAAGTTGACATCTTTGGCGAAAAAGTTAAAGTAAAAGCTTTCTATGTAGAACCGGAATTATTCGGTGCCTGCCCTGTTTATTTATTGACTACAGATATTGAAGGCAACAGCGAATGGGCAAGAAGCATTTCCCACAAACTTTATGATGGAAATGAAAAAATCAGAATTGCCCAGGAAACAGTATTAGGTATCGCCGGTGTAAGAATCCTTCAGGCAGTAGGCTACAAATTTGATGTAGTTCACATGAACGAAGGTCACGCACTTCCTGCTGCATTTGAGTTATTAAGACAATACAACGGTAATCTTGATGAAGTTAAGAAAAGAACTGTATTTACAACTCATACTCCTGTTGCGGCAGGTAATGAAGTTCACTGGGTTGACACACTTCTTGAAGGCGGCTTCTTTGCCGGCGCTTCAAGAGAAACTGCGGTTAATTTAGGCGGAGAAAACTTCTCGCTTACAGTTGCAGCGCTGAGAATGTCAAGAATTGCAAACGCAGTATCACAGCTCCATGGGCTTGTTGCTAACAAGATGTGGGAATGGGTTGACGGAAGATGCCCTATCAGAGCTATCACCAATGCAGTTAACCTTCACTACTGGCAGGATGAACGTATTAAAAATGCTCAAACACCTGAGCAATTACTTGCAGTTAAGCGCGAAATGAAGGTTGAACTCTTCAAACATGTTGCAAACGTTGCAGGTAAGAGATTTGATCCTGATGTATTAACTATCACCTGGGCAAGAAGATTTGCTGATTACAAACGTGCCTGGTTGATACTTATGGATAAAGACAGAATTAACAAACTGTTAGATGAAAACAAAATTCAAATTATCTTTGCAGGTAAATTCCATCCGGATGATGTTATGGGTAAAGAAATGTTTAACAAACTGTTAAACCGTTCACATTCATTGAAAAATGTTGTTGTACTTCCGGGTTATGAACTTCAATTGTCTGGACTGTTGAAACGCGGTTCTGATATTTGGTTAAACACTCCGTTAAGACCATTTGAAGCTTCTGGTACTTCCGGTATGTCTGCTAACGCTAACGGTGCATTACACTTATCAATCTATGACGGATGGACTGTAGAAGGTACATTCGACGGAATCAACGGATACACTGTTGAATATCCTGGTCTTGATGATGAAATGCCTTGGGAAGAACGTCACTGGAAAGATCATGAGTGTGTTATGAATATTATCGAAAACAGAATTATTCCTACATACTATGAAAACAAAACAGAATGGGCTAGATTAATGAGACAGGCTATCAGAACATCTGAAGCTTACTTCAATTCAGACAGAATGGTTGTTGAGTACTATAACAGATTGTATAAACCAATCGCTCACGATGATTCTTCAACTGGAACTGACAAGAAAGAAATGAAGATTTCTGAAACACCTACATTCGATGCTTGGACATTCTCAAACATCAAATAATAGACAAAATATATAAATATTTTACAAAAGAGGCTGATTGTTAAAATCAGTCTTTTTTGTTGCCCCGCAAGGCTTTCAAAGGCAATAACAACCTTCATTTAGATGATATTTATTAAGAATTGTTACAAATATGCAGGCAAAAATTAAAGTTTTCAATTCAACATGCCGATACATATACCACAAGGAAATTAAAACGAAAGGGAATATGCTATGGGAATGGCAGCATCACAGGCAAGGTTCTTAGGCCTTACCGCAAGGAAAACAAATGTAGAATATGAAGGCCAGCAGATTAACCAACAGAGAACAACATTATCTAACCAATCTGCTAACTACTATAACCAGTTGTTAGGTATGGAAGTTCCTGTTCCTCCTTCAGTTGAAGATTATACAAAAACAGTTTACTCATTTACCGATGGTGCACTGGAAAACGTTGTAACATCTTTGATTGCACAGGGCGAAGGTAAATACCTGGTAAGCTATACAAGAAGCTACACTGATGATACAGCTGTCGTTTCAGCTACCTCTTCAATTATCACAAGAAGCGGAGAAGAAGGCAACTATAAATATAGCGTAGGTGCTAAAGAATTAAGAGCCCTCGGTCAAGGTCTTACAGGCGATGCAGATAGCGGTTACGGACTTAGCGAAGATTTCAAAGAATTTGCTAAAACAGATGACTATCTCTCAACATTAAATGATGACCAGTTAATTAAATTATTACTTGAAGAACAAGCCTATAAAGAAAAACTTGATGAAAAATATAATGGCGGTACTGAAAGTGCAGATACAGCTTGGCAGGTATACTACAAACACGATACAACTGCCGGAACATACACACCTGTATTCTACAAAACCAGCGATTTAACAAAAGACACTACAATATACAGCGACAAAACAGGTGCCTCTCAGTCATTCATTCAAGCTTATTCAACAGGCTCTGAAGTTGTAACAGATGAAATTAAAGGTACAGAAGCAAAATTAGAACAGGATACATCTGGAAGATATATTAACATCACATTGTATGATGAAGAAGGAAATGCCACTACATACGCATTAACTACTCAGACTACAACTGACCAGGATGCTTATAATGATGCTATGAACCAGTACGAATACGATAAAACAAGTTACGACAAAGCAATCGAAGATATTAACAACAAAATAGAAATTATCCAGATTGAAGACAAAAACTTAGAATTAAGATTAAAACAGTTAGATACAGAACAAGATGCTATTTCAACAGAAATGGATGCAGTTCAGAAAGTTATCGAAAAGAACACAGAATCAACATTCAAAACATTCGGCTAATCGGAAATTGGCGGAAAAAGCAACCCCCGCCAATTATCCGAGAACGAATTCTTTAAAAAGTTCACCGAATGTATATGTAAGACTTTTTGTGAATTTCTTAAAAAATTCGTTTAACGATAACAAAGTTTCACTAACAAAAATTTTCCCAAAATTTCCCTATAAATTTCCCGACGACTTCCTCAAAAAGTCGTTTTTTTTTAGCGAAAATATTAACAAAGACGTAACATTTTTGACATGTCCGGTTTGTTGTTGTCTAATAAAGATAAGACTATAATTGGGTAGGATAATGTATATAAAACAACTTGAAATTGATAATTTTAAATCATTTGCCAACAAATCAGAAATCCCTTTCTTAAAAGGGTTTACAACTGTATCAGGACCGAACGGCTCCGGTAAAAGTAATATCATTGACAGTGTTTTATTTGCTCTGGGGCTTGCAAACGCCAGCGAGCTGCGTGCGGAAAACCTTTCACACTTTATCTCTACATATACAAAACGCAACGAAGCCTTTGTTAAAGTAACATTCGGCGACATGGAAGGCGGTCAGGATTTAAGTATTGCAAGAAAAATAAGAAAATCTACCCAGGGTTACGCAAGTACATATTACCTCAACGATTCTGTAACTACATTATCAAATATCCATGCTGTTCTTGAAAAATACAATGTTACTCCGAACAGCTATAACGTTATGATGCAGGGAGATGTGCAAGGCATAACTAACTGCACCCCGCGCAACAGACGTAAAATTATTGATGAAATTGCAGGTATTGCAGATTTTGACAGGAGAATAGAGCAGGCAACAAATGAACTTACTGATGTTGAACAAAGAGTTGAACGCTCTTCAGTTATTCTCACAGAAATTGATGCTATGCTTGAACAGCTCAAAGAAGAACGGGAAGTTGCTATAAAATATCAAAAACTCCGCGAAGAAAAAAACGGGCTGGAAAGCCAAATTACAAAAGTTCGCTTCTTTGATATAAAACGCAATCTTGAAAAAGCTCATGAAAATATTCTTGAATTTACCAAAAAGAAAAAAGAAGAAGAGCTAAAAAACAAAGACCTGGATGAAAGATTAAACCTCATTAAATCAAAATATCAGGAAATATCTAATCTGGTTAAAGAAAAAGGTGAAGCTAAACAGCTTGAACTAAAAAAACAGGAAGAAGAACTGAAAGGGTCTATCGACAGAAAACAAAATGCACTGAATTTCGCCGACAAACAAATTCTTGACGGTTTAAAAACTATTGAAAATGCAAAAAACGGCATTGAAAACTTTAAAAAGAAAATCGAAGACATCAGGCTTAATATAAAACTTAAAGAAGAAAATATTAAGCGTATCGATGAAAATATTGATACCAAAAAAGCGGAATTAAAAAAGATTTTAGAAGATATGACAGGCTTGAACAGCACAGCAGAACAGCATATCGAGAATAGAAACCGTTTAAGAAAAGAACTTGAAGAGCTTCAGGATAAGGCTACAAGCCTGTTGCAGCAAAAGCTTCCTCTTGAAAGCGAGTTAAAAAACCTTCAAAATTCTTTATCGGAAGCCAAAGCAAAACTGGCTGAGCTTGAAGAATTAAAATCTAATTTTGCATCAAATTTTGACTTAAAAAAACAGCTCGTAGAACAGCTTGGCAAAGAAATTGAAGACTTTAAGTCTATCCAGCAGAATACAATGAATGAGCTGGATAAAACTAATAATGAAATTAATGATACAAATTACAATATCAGAATGGCTTATGGCAAACTTTCCAGAATGGAAGGTTTAAAACAGGCAGCACAGGCAAGTATGGGAAATGCCATTGATACAGTAATGAATGCAAAATTACGCGGTGTGCATGCTCCTCTGGTTAAATTAGGAACGGTTGATAAAGAATATTCCACCGCAATGGAAGTTGCGTTTGGCGGAAGGATGGCGCATATTGTTGTTGACGATGAACATGTTGCATCCGTTGCAATCGAACTTCTGAAGTCATCCGGAGGCGGTAGAACAACATTTATTCCTCTAAACAAAGTTCAGAAAGCACCGACCCGTCTTTCACTGCCTAAAGATAAGGGGGTAATTGATTTTGCAATAAATCTTGTAGACTTTGATGATGAGTATATAAATGCCTTCTACTATGCAGTCGGCGACACTATTGTAGTAGAAGATATGGAATGTGCTAAAAAGTTAATCGGCAGATACAGAATGGTTACCCTTGCCGGGGAACTTTTTGAAAAATCAGGTGCAATAACAGGCGGTTCTATGAGAAGAAGCGGCTTAAGCTTCAGCCAGAACGACGATGCAGAACTTGAAGCTTTTAAAGGCAAAGTCAAAGAAATGGAAAAACATTTGGGTGAACTTGAAGCTAAGAAAAATTCTCTGGAAAATAAACTTCAGACAATCCGTCAGAATTATTCTGATTCTGTCAGCGAATTTTCAAAAGCAAAAGTCGAACTTGATAATATGAATCGTAATTATGAAAACAGCGAAAATATTCTTAAGGAAAAAGAAGAATTTATTAAAAATTCCGAACCGAGAATTGCTGAGTTAAACAAAAAGCTTGATAAACTTGAAGAAGATGATATTAGTATTAATGATAAAATGCTTGATATTAAAGACAAAATTGCCGAGATTGAAAAGCTTATCAATGATAAAGATTTGAAAGATTTGAAAGAAAAAACCGAAGGCGTTGAAAATGAGATAAAACGTTTACAGGCTAATTTAATGTCAGCAAACAATGATAAAAATGAACTTGAGCGTGAAATTGTATTCAACGAAAGCTTAATTAAAACAAGAGAAGAAGAAATTGTTGAACGCGAACACACAAATAAAAAGCTTGAGCAGGATAAAATTCAGTTTAAAACCGAAATTGAAGAGTTAAACAAGAAAACAGAAGTTCTGAAAGATGAAATTGCACAAATAGAAGAAAAACTTGGAGAATTGCTAAAACAGCGTGATGAGATTAACACCGAGTTAATTGAAATGGAAAAGCAAAAACACATCAGAACATCTGATATTGAAAGAATTGCCGAGCAGATTGAATCTTTCAAAGCACGCAGGCGGGAACTTGAGCCGCAGCTTGAAACAGCAAAAAAAGAACTTGAAGACACCGGTGTTGAAGTAAATAAGCTTGAACCTGTTGAAATTTCAATAGAAGAAATAACTTCAAAAATTCAGCGTCTTGATAAAAAAATGGCAGAATTAGGCGATGTAAATATGCGCGCCCTGACAACCTATGATGAAAAACTCGCAAGGCAAACCGAAATTAAAGAGCAGATTGAAGTACTGTCAAAAGAGCGCAAAGAAATCTTAGACAGAATGCATGGCTATGAGCAGTTGAAAAAAGAAACCTTTATGAAAACTTTTAACCATATAAACGAAAACTTTAAAGAAGTATTCCACCAGCTTTCTGAAGGTGAAGGAGAGCTTAAGCTGGAATTTCCTGAAGATCCGCTTAACGGAGGTCTTACAATAGAGGCTCAGCCGCGTGATAAAAAGCTTCAGCGTCTTGAAAGTATGTCTGGCGGAGAAAAAGCCCTTACAGCTCTGGCTTTTGTATTTGCAATACAACGCTATATGCCGTCGCCATTTTATGCGTTTGACGAAGTTGATGCGAGCCTCGATACTATGAATGTTGAACGTATCGCCCATATGGTGCAGAACCAGTCAAAAGATACGCAATTTATAGTAGTCAGCCATAGAAAACCTATGATAGAATCAGCTAATAGGACAATCGGTGTAACACAAAAAGAAAAAGGTATCACAAGGGTAACAGGAGTTAAATTAAGAGACTAATGATAAACAGTACTGAAACTTTAGCATTAAATTACGATATACCTGAAATTGAAAAACATACCGAAAATGAAGGTATAGGTTTCCTTGTGAATATGGCAAAAGCCGGAAAAATTGATCCATGGAACATAAATATTATTGATGTTACAGACAAATATCTGGCACACCTGTGCGAAATGAAGTCGCAGAATCTGAGATTAACAGGCAGAACATTTTTATTTGCATCTGTTCTGTTAAATATGAAATCAAAAGTTCTTGACGGAGTTGATATTCTTCAATTCCAGCCGGAGGAAGATAATCATCTTGAATTTGATGATGACGGTTTTCTTGTTGAATACCCGCAAGAGGATTATATCCCGACTGCAAACGTGCAAACAATTGATGATGTTTTACAGCGCCGTACAAGTGTGCGTTTGAACAGAAACAGAGTTGTAACCCTGCGCGACTTGATCAGACAGTTGGAATTTTATGAAAAACTGGAAAAGAAACAGTCTTTAAAACAGGCTCATGAGCGTGCAAAAAATCGCGTCCGTTCTTACGCAAGGTTTACACCTGATGACATTATAAATCTTGCCCATGAAGAATATATTGAAGACTGTGTGTTAAGATTAAAAGAAAATTTATCGCAAATATTTGAACGCGAAGATAAAATTGAATTGAATGAGTTAACTCTTCTCGGTATGGATAAAGTAAGCGCATACATTGCCTTACTGTTTCTATCAGCCGAAAGTGATTATGATTTGGTTCAGGAAGAATTTTATTCGGATTTGTATGTAGTCAGAGGTGAACATGGAACAGTTGAAAGCCAGGATTGAGGCTGTTTTATTCACAACGGCACAGGCTCTTTCCATAAAAGATATAGCAGAAATTTTAAATGAGGAAGATATAGAAAAAGTTGAAGAAGCAATGCTTGAACTTATAATGGATTATGCTTCACGTGAAGGCGCCCTGGAAATTGATGATGAAAACGGATATATTTTGCAGGTAAAAGAAGAACATATGGATATTGTTGAAAAACTCTGCCCTGTAGAATTAAAACCAGCCGTATTGCGTACACTTTCGGTCATTGCATTAAAAGAACCAATAAGGCAGACTGATTTAAAAGAACTAAGAGGTTCAACTGCTTATGAACACGTCCAGGAACTGCTTGATAAAGGTTTAATCAGCCGTACCAAAGATAAAAACGGCAGAAGCTACAACCTGAAAACAACACCTAAATTTTCAGAATATTTTAAACTCAAAGGTGATACCCGTTCATTAGCCAAACTTCTTGAAGTTGACAAAGGGATAAAGGAAAATGTCTAGAAAAATTTTCTATACAACAGCAATTGTCATAGTAATTGCAGCAGCCATCATTGTGAAGGCATTACCCGGACATTTTTATAAAACGGGTGAGAACTATTATAAACAGAGCAACTATATAGAAGCTTATAAAAACTTTGCCAACGCCAAAAGGCTTGCTCCAACAAATAAAGATTACCGGTATTATTATGTACTCTCTCTGGCACATTTAAAACCAACAATCAAGGTGCAGAAAGAAATGTTTGCAATTGCTCATGACGGTCATCAAGACAGCGCCTCCAGACTTGCAGAAACTCAGGTGGACACTTGGCAGATGAAAATTTTTTCAACTTACGGAAGTAATTATATAGAACAAGTTCCTTTGGACACAAATATACTCAGATGGAATCTAAAAACACAGCCGCTTAAGGTAAGCATTGATTTTCCGGCAGGAGATACTCTTCCGGCATATTATCGTACTGAAATTACAAAAGCATTTTATCAGTGGCAAAGTTCAACAGGATTTATAAAATTTAATTTTATTAATAATCCTTCAGATGCTGATATTGTGGTAAAATTCCTTGCCTTACCAAAAAGCAACTGTACAGAACGCGGATGTAAATATGTTGTAGCATACACAGACCCTACAATAAGAAGAAACATTTTGAAAAAGATGACTATAACTCTATATGACAAAGATGCTTACGGAAATTATTTTTCCGATAAAGAACTTTACAATACAATACTGCATGAAATCGGTCATTCACTTGGTATTATGGGACACAGCTACAGCACAGATGACCTGATGTATATGTCATCCAGAGAAACCCAGGATAAAATTTTTACAAGGTTCAGGAGCAGTTTTCAATACATTTCAGCAAAAGATCTGAATACTATAAGGCTTTTATACAACCTTGAACCGGATATAACAAATACACCATTAAATGAAATTAACAGCGAAGGGCTTATCTATCCTCCGATTGTTCTTGGAAGCAGCGAAGAAATAGGCAGTCAAAAGCTTAAAGAGGCAGAGAATTATATAAAGAATGCACCGGATCTTCCCGGCGGTTATATAGATTTGGCAGTTGCATACGCACAGTTAGGAAAACTCAGAAAAGCTACCGAAAACTTAGGTACAGCGCTGCAGCTTGCAAAAACAGAGCAGGATAAATATGTAATTTATTACAATTATGCAGTTGTTTACCTTAACAATAATAATCCGGAAAGTGCACTAAAATATGCACAGACCGCACAGCAAATCAATAATAATGATGAAATTTTAGATTTAATAAGTAATATTCAGCACGCTATTTCCACAAAGAAAAAACCATTTAAAGATAATTTTTTAACTGAATAGCAAAAAATATTTTTCTGTACCTTTTTATTATGAAAAAGGAGTTTATTATGCAATTTTCATCGGTAAGTTTTACAGGAGTAGTTCCCGTCAGGGTTTATATAGACGGAAGAGAAGCCATAGACAGTCAGAATGTTCAAAAAGGATGCCGCAAGCTAATAGAACTTCTTGCAGGACCGCTAAAAAATAATAATCACGCGCAAAAAATAGGAAGGCGTTTTGCCCAGACAGACAAAGATTATAATTATGCAAGAGCAATGACAGGTTACCAATGCAGAGTTTATGAAAACGGAAGACCTGTGAAAAAGACTGCCTCTAATTATTTCAGATTTATTAACAAACAAGGACGGAACTTTTTAATAACAGGTCCGCAGGCGGAAATACTTGCCCAAACAGGCAAAGCATTAGGGCTGGCAAAGTCTGCGGCAAATATGACAGCCAGTAAAGACAGCTTTGAACTTTTTACTGCAAAAAAGAATTACAGCGACTGGATTAATAAAATAATTTCTAACAGAGTATTAAGAATGAGAGAGGGATATGATTCAGCGACAAGAAAAAAAACAGGCAATGAAACCATACTGGATATTTTCTTAAAAAGCAACCAGAAGTATGGCAAAAAAACGTTTAAAATGGAAGTTGAAACAATAGATTTCAAACCCTACGGGAAAAATTGATTTACAAATTCTTCACAAAGCCTTTTAATAAAAATATGTTTGGAGTATGTTTAATAAGTTGGCAGTATAACAAATGAGGGAATTAACAAAAAATGTATAACGTTGCGATAATAGGTGCCGGTCCTGCCGGAATTTTTGCGGCTCTTGAAATCACAAAACTTAAACCGGACTGGAAAGTAGTTTTAATCGAAAAAGGCGAAAAAATTGAAAAAAGAAAGTGCCTTTTAAGAGAAGGCTGGGAAAAATGTCCTACCTGCAAAAAATGCGGACTGCTTTGCGGATGGGGCGGAGCAGGTGCATTTTCTGACGGAAAATTAACACTTACACCTGATGTAGGCGGACACCTCGTTGATTATATGTCAAGAGATAAGGTTGAAGATTTAATCAGCTATTCAGATCAGTTGTATCTGGATTTCGGAGCTACTGAAGAAGTTTTCGGGACTGACTTAAAAACTTATAAAGAGCTTGAAAGGGAAGCTGTGCTTGCAGAATTGAAACTGGTTTATTCTCCGGTAAGACACCTTGGAACTGAAAGAAGCCTTGATGTTTTGAAAAATATGCAGGACTATCTGGCTGAAAGAATAACTATTTTAAATAATGTTTCTGCAAAAAGCTTAATAGTTGAATGTGAACAGGTAAAAGGAATTGTTCTGGATAACGGTGAAACAATATGTGCGGAATACACAATTATTGCACCGGGCCGCGAAGGGGCAGACTGGCTTACTCAGGAATTTGCAAAAAATAAAATCGGAATGGTTAACAATGCAGTTGACATTGGTGTGCGTGTTGAACTTCCGGCTCCGGTGTTTGAACCTCTTACGGATAAACTTTATGAATCAAAATTAATCTACCACTCTCCTACTTTCGGAGATGAGGTAAGAACATTCTGTATGAACCCTAACGGTGAAGTTGTTCAGGAAAATTACAACGGAATTTCTACTGTAAACGGTCATAGCTACGCAGAAAAAACCACAAACAATACAAACTTTGCTCTTCTGGTTAGCGAAAAATTCACAGAACCATTCAAAGAACCTATCCAGTACGGTCAGCATATTGCAAGACTTGCAAATATGTTAGGCGGAGGAATTCTCGTACAACGCTTCGGAGATTTGCTTGACGGACGACGCTCTACTCCGGAAAGAATTAAATCAAGCGTACTTACTCCGACATTAACCTGTGCAACACCGGGAGATTTGAGCCTGGTAATCCCTTACCGTCAAATGACTAGTATTATTGAAATGCTTTATGCTCTGGATAAAATCTGTCCGGGTACAGCTTCAAGATATACTCTTCTCTATGGTATTGAAGTTAAATTCTACTCTGCAAGGGTAAAATTAACAAATGAACTGGAAACAGAAGGAGTTAAAAACCTATTTACAATAGGTGATGGAGCCGGGGTAACCAGAGGACTTATTCAGGCATCCGCATCAGGCGTGCATGTTGCAAGAACAATTTGTTCAAGATAAATATAAAAAAGACCGCTTAGTTAAGCGGTCTTTTTTTACTTGCAAGATTTTTTACCATCCCAGCTAAGATCATTACAATATTTGTAATCCATATTTTCATTATAAATTACCCAGGCTGCGCATCCATAACCGTTTAAATTACTCTTAGCAGCCATATTACAATAATCTTTAAAACTATAAGTTGTTTCCGCCTGTGTACCCATCGGGACAACGCCATACTTTGTAAACCAGAACACAAAGACATCTTCACCAGTCTTATTTGGCGGATGTCCGGCACCATTTACATCATAAAAAAACTGTCCGCAGACATTTTGAAGCGGTTTTGAATCTCCGACATCAACAGCACAATCTGCATAGTTTATGTAAGCTCCAGTCAGAACAGAACCGTCAGCCAGCACAACCCTGTTAACCCAAGATGAAAAACTTGTACCGTCAAGTGAGTATCTGTCATATTCTTTACATGTGGAATCAGTATATAAGCAATAACTTGAGTATTTAACATAAGGCAAAATATATTTCTTAAGAAAAGCGTCTTTTCCTTCTTTGCCTTCTGGAGTAGAGCTGCCGAGTTCTTCATCATAATCTGATGCAACCAAGTTCCAGCTTTCAATAGGACCATTCTCGTTAATTGCCATGGTTATAGCACTATTCATAACACTCATAAATTTTTTCAGTTTTGTTATTGTTACCCTGTCATTGTTCTTTTGTATTAATGCCGGCAATGTCATTGCAGCAACCACTCCGATAATTCCAAGAGTTATTAACACTTCTGCTAAAGTAAATGCTCGTTTCATAGTAGTTTTTATTCCTTTCTTCAGTTATATGCCATTAAATGTTATTGCTTGTATTTTTGAATATTTAGCTCAAAGTTTTAAATTTTTCACACAGCAAAAATCAGCCCCAAATATATGTTTTTGGGCTGATTTTTTATGGCATAAAAACCTATGTAAGGAGCTTAAACTACTCTGCCCCCCCCCCGGAAAGTCCTGCTATTACTGTGTTTTGCATAACTTAATCTCCTTTTTTGTTTTGCTTTTATTTCTTTCTTTTTTAAG
>ULUV01020151.1_pt1 | contig 57438 bp, 61 predicted proteins | sample 1958921 | NCBI WGS metagenome assembly ULUV01 (sample SAMEA4835772, study PRJEB28245) | human gut metagenome | biome: gut microbiome; material: fecal sample | place: Denmark | collected 2008
AAATAAACGGAAGTAAAAAACCAAACAAACAGAATGATGATGTGGCGTTATTCAACGCAAATGGTCTGGGTTCAAGCTGTGCAATAGAATTGGAAAGCGGCAAATGCTTTGGCTCGGCGTTCACACCAACGCCTTTGACAAAAGCAGAGTGTGAAGCCCAAAAAGATGAATTGGGAATAGAAAACTGTTACCTTAACTATGATTATTGGGCAGGTGCAGTGAAACACTGCGGCGGTGTAAATAACATGCCAACTATGTCTGACCTCGGGAAGCTAGCAAGTGCAATATACAAAGGCAACCCGAGTGTAGGGGCAAAACAGGATGTGGAGAACCTGACTTACATAGCGGGCACAGCAACCTCTCTAGGCCTTCCGGAACCCAGCTTCTACTTGTGGTCTGGTGAGGAGAACAATAGCGACGACGCATACTACCGGGGCTTCTACTCCCCGAACACGTACTGGGGCTACGGCGACCGCCACAACAGTGCCATTCAGGCGGTGTGTTTGGGTGACTAATTCAACTGTTCAACTATGAGGAAGCCGGAAAATACTTTTCCGGCTGGTTAAATATGTAACAAAAAGGCGGAAACAATGCTCCGCCTTTTTTAACTTTCCTGAATTTTTTTATATAATTCAATTTGTTTTGCAGAAATATCTTTTGGTATGACTATCTTAATTTTAGCATTTAAGTTGCCGTAGCCTCCGGCTTTTTTCGGCAGTCCTAAATTTTTAAGCCTTAGCATTTGACCTGATGAAGTTTTTGGAGGAATTTTTATACCAATATTTCCATGCAGTGTTTTAATTTCTTTTTTTGCGCCTAAAACAGCTTCCGGCGGTGTTATTTCCACTTCTTTTGTTAAATCAGTTCCGTCAATTTCGTATTCTGCATCTTTAAAATGAATAATTAGATATAAATCTCCTGCCTGTCCGTATGCGTCAACTTTGCCTTCGCCTTTCAACCGGACTTTTTGCCCTTCCTTAACTTCAGGGGGCAGCTTAACTTTTATGGATTTGGTCACATTTTTGATTCCGGTGCCTCCGCAGGCAGAACAATATCCCCCGCCGGGCGGACACTGTGTACACCTTTCCATTTCAGAAAAACTTACACTGACCGGTTTCTGGTTAAAAATATCTTTTGCCGTAATATTTAGATTTTTGGTTATATCCAAATCTTCTTTAGGTGTTCTTGTCTGGCGTGTTCTTCTACCGGAAGAAGCCTGCTGGGCTCCGCCAAAATCAAATCCGCCAAAGTTCATTCCCTGAGCCCCGCGGGAAGCTCCTCCGCCCATCATCATATCACCGAATAACGAACTGAAAAAGTCTGAAAATCCGCCAAGATCCTGACCGTTAAAACTGTAACTCTGGTAAGCTCCGCCTTGTCCTCCTCCAAAGTTAAAGTTTTCAAATCCGGGCGGCGGTGTATAGCTCTGACCTCCCTGCCAGTTTGCACCAAGACTGTCATACCTCTGGCGTTTTGCTTTGTCACTTAAAACTTCGTAGGCTTCATTTATATCTTTAAATTTGCTTTCTGCTTCTTTTGTTTTATTTACATCGGGGTGGTATTTGCGTGCAAGCTTTCTGTATGCAGATTTTATTTCAGCATCAGAAGCTTCTCTTTTTACGCCTAATATTTCATAATAGTCTTTGTATTCCATAATTATCTCCTATTTATAATATAATATAAAATTTGTAAATAGTCTGAATAATTAATTATTTTTTAATGATAAGAAAAACACATTATTAATTGCTAAATTTTTTTTCTTGTAGTAGCATAAAGATAATTAAAGGAGAGGGACATATGGAGACATTAGCAAAAAACGAAGGTATAATTACAAAAATTATTGGTCCGGTTATTGATGTTGAGTTCCATCAGGACGATTTGCCGGAGATTTATACAGCTTTGCACATTATGCGTGAAGACGGAACCTATCTTGTAGCAGAAGTTCAGCAGATGCTTGGTTCAAACAGAGTAAGAACTGTTGCGATGTCTTCTACTGATGGTTTGAAGAGAGGAATGAAAGTTATAAATACCAATGAACCTATTAAAATTCCTGTAGGCAAACCTATTCTTGGAAGAATTTTGAATGTTGTCGGAGAACCTGTTGATGAAATGGGTCCGGTTGAAACAGAAACGTATCTTCCTATTCACAGAGAATCTCCTAAGCTTGTTGACCAGAATACTAATATAGAAATTCTTGAAACAGGTATTAAAGCAATCGACTTGCTTCAACCTTATCAAAAAGGCGGTAAAATCGGACTTTTTGGCGGTGCCGGTGTTGGTAAAACAGTTTTGATTATGGAATTAATTCATAACATTGCACAGGAACACTCAGGTGTTTCAGTTTTCGGCGGTGTTGGAGAAAGAACCCGTGAAGGCAATGACCTTTGGAATGAAATGAAGGAATCTAATGTTATAGATAAAGTTGCACTGATTTACGGACAAATGAATGAACCGCCTGGAGCAAGAATGAGAGTAGGGCTTTCTGCTTTGACTGCTGCTGAATATTTCAGGGATTTTTCTAAACAGGATGTATTATTATTTATTGATAATATATTCAGATTTACTCAGGCAGGTTCTGAGGTATCAGCACTTTTAGGACGTGTTCCTTCTGCGGTTGGCTACCAGCCTACACTTGCCAATGAAATGGGCGAGTTGCAGGAAAGAATTACCTCTACAAAAGACGGGTCAATTACATCTGTTCAGGCAATTTATGTACCTGCTGACGACTTAACCGATCCTGCACCTGCTACAACTTTCTCTCATTTGGATGCTTCAACTGTATTGTCAAGAAATATTGCATCTCTGGGTATTTATCCGGCAGTTGATCCGCTCGAGTCAAACTCAAGAGCTCTTGATCCTAATATTATCGGAGAAGAGCATTACAATGTTACAAGAAAAGTTCTTGAAATCCTGCAAAAATATAAGGAACTTCAGGATATTATTGCAATTCTTGGTATGGATGAGCTTTCTGAAGAGGATAAAGAAACAGTTAACAGAGCAAGAAAAATTCAAAAATTCCTCTCTCAGCCATTCTTTGTTGCTGAGCAGTTCTCAGGTATTTCAGGCAAGTATGTAAAACTTGAAGATACTATCAGAGGATTTAAAGAAATCATTGAAGGTAAACATGACAATCTTCCTGAACAGGCTTTCTATATGGTAGGTACTATTGAAGAGGCTGTTGAGAAAGCTAAAACTCTTTAAACTGTAAGGTAATGATATGCGTTTAAAAATAATTACACATGAAAAAGTTGTTTTTGATGAAGATGTTGATGAAATCTATACTAAAGGTGTGGATGGTGAATTTGGTATCTTGAAAAATCACGTTCCGGTTATGTCAGCATTGGATATTGGTGTAACTAAGGCTGTACAAAACAATCAGCCTGTATTTTTTACAACAATGGGCGGAGTTTTACAATTTAAAGATGATGAGTGTATCATTCTTACTACAACTGCAGAACGCGGTGATCAGATTGATGTTACCAGGGCAAAGGAAGCCCTTGCCCGGGCAAAGTCAAGATTAGCTGAGCAAGAGGCTTGTATAGATGCTAAAAGAGCAGAAGCTGCTATGGCCAGAGCAATGGCGCGTTTAAAAGCTACGTTGAACGAATAAAATTTATATAAAAACAGTACCTAAATATTTTATATGTGCTGTTTTTTATGCCGATTAAAATCTGAATGGATAATTATCCGGTATTTTCCAGCCATTTTCTGCTATAACCATTGTACAACCATTTCCGTTTGAACCTTGTTTACAGGTTTGCTTATAAGTTCCATTATAATTATATGGTACAAAGCCTTTTGTTTTGTCAAAGGAAAATGGAAAAGCCACCGTACCAAATTCTTGTGTTCGGTCTTTGTCGTTTATGTATTTGGGATTTAAGTAAAAATTTGTACCATCACTGCAAAGAACCATTGCAGTTCCGTCAATAAAATATACGTACACAGCAGTATGTTTGTTGGAACCTATGGCTGCTTCTACATTAGTACTTTTAAGATACTTAGCAAGATATTTGTTATACCACTGTAAAGCCGTTTCAGAGCCCTCTTCGCATTCGAGATTTTCGGCATTTTCATCTTTAAAAGTGCAGCTATTTCCCATTTCATCCCAGTATAATTTGTCACCGTATTCTGCTTCTGCAAGTCTTACTGCCTGCTGTATATTTGTATAAAATCTGGCAAGAGAAGTTTCCACAACCTGTTTTCTGTGTTTTTGAATTACAGTCGGTAATGTCATTGCTGCAACTATTCCTATAACTACAATAGTAATTAATACTTCTGCAAGCGTGAAAGCTTGGTGATTCATATTTGTCTTAATAGTCATATTACCTCCAAAAATATTGCTTATTTGTTAATATTATAAGCCTAATAGTCATAAAAATCAAGTATTAATATGTCTGATAATCCATTATGAATTATAGATTATTTGATTATTATAATCATTAAATGGAGGTCAGATGAATTTAAAGCAGAAATTAGGTAAGCGTATACAACAGTTAAGAAAGTTTCAAAATATGACACAGGAAAAGCTTGCTGAAAAAATTAATATGGACATTACAAGTCTAAGCAAAATTGAAACTGGACGTAATTATCCTCAACCTGATACTCTTGAAAAAATTGCCTCAGCACTGTCTGTTGAGATAGAAAATTTGTTTTTATTCAAGACTGATTTGACACAAGAAGATTATCTCAAGGCTATTTATACAAATATTAATTTTATAAAAAATAGTGAAGAAAAGTTGAAATTCCTATACGCAGTGACATCGAGTCTTGTTTAAAGTATAATTTTTCTTATGGAAAAGACATTTTGGAATATATATAAAACTTTTTTTAAAGTCGGAACCCTTTTGCTTGGAGGGGGATATGTTATTTTGCCGCTTCTTCAGAGTGAACTTGTAGATAAAAAAGGATGGGCAACTCATGATGAGTTATGTGAATTTTATGCACTGGGTCAGAGTTTACCTGGAATTATTGCCGCGAATATGTCTATCTTTGTCGGCTACAAGCTTTTGAGGCAAAAGGGTGCATTTGCTGCTGCTTCAGGTATTATAACTCCAGCTTTTCTTACCATTATTTTAATTGCCAAAATTTTAGAAGAACTTATTAATCTGAAGTTTATCCAGAGTATTTTCTGGGGTGTCGGCATCGGGGTTGTTATTCTTATTCTGCTTGCTGTTAAAGAAATGTGGAATAAAAGTGTTGTTGATAAGTTTACAATGACTGTATTCATGACAGCATTTATTCTGTCATGTTTTAATGTTTCCCCGGTATTTGTAATAATTTCATCCGCAGTTGCAGGTGTTATTTATAAATATTTTTCTAATAAAAGAAGGGGGTGTGAAGAATGATTTACCTGAAATTATTTCTGGAATTTTTTCATATCGGCTTATTCTCTTTTGGCGGGGGGGATGCAACACTTCCTTTTCTTTATCATATAGCTGAAGTCCAGCATTGGTATACCGCAAAGCAGCTAACCGATATGGTTGCTGTGTCATCTATTACTCCCGGACCTGTAGGCGTTAACGTTGCGACATTTGCAGGGTTTGCAACTTCCGGGGTACTTGGTTCCTTAATTGCTACAACAGCTGTTGTGCTGCCATCATATGTGCTTGTTATTATTGTATCAAAACTACTGGAAAAGTTTAAAGAAAATCACGCTGTGCAAGCGGCTATCTATGGATTAAAACCCGGCGGCTGCGGACTTTTAGCTGCAGTCGGAGTGAGGATGTTTGCCGAGAGTTTTAGTATTCTCGGTGCTGTGCTGTTTTGTGTATTATTATATATAAGTTTTAAGAAGAAAAAAGATCCGCTGTTTTACCTTGGCTTTTCTGCAGCAGCAGGATTAATTGCCGGTTTCCTGCATTTGACATAGTTAAAATTTTTACTATATCAGTTTATAAAAATAGACAAACAATAGAACTTTTCTCGGACACGCTCCCGCGGTGCTCCTTGTATATAGCCGGCAATTTAAGGATGATTATCCCTGGTAAACTCCTGCAGTGTTAAAAACACGATATTGCAGCGCCTGCATAAGATGCTCCTGCGTGATTTGTTCCGAACCTGCAAGATCAGCTATTGTTCTGGCAAGTTTAAGCACTCTGTCATATCGTCTGCCTGAAAGCTGGTATTTTACAATTGCAGCTTTAAATATTGCCTCGGATGCTTTATCAATTTTGCAGTATTTTTTTACAAGCTTTGGGGTTAACTCAGAGTTTGTTAGTATGCTTTCGTTTTTATATCTTTCTGCCTGAATTTTTCTGGCTTTAATAACTCTTTTCCGTATTTCAGAGGAAGGCTCTTCTTCAGCTTTGGTGTTAATTAATTCTTCCGGTGTCAGGCGCGGAACATCTATTTGTAAATCAATTCTATCCAGAAGCGGTCCTGAAAGTTTTGCAAGATAACGGTTTATCTGGTATTCTGAGCAGGTGCACTGCTTTTCCCTGTCGCCTAAATAACCGCATGGGCAAGGGTTCATAGCGCCCAGCAGCATAAACTTAGCAGGATATTTAATTGAATGCTTGGCTCTTGATATTACAATTTCGCTGTCCTCAAGCGGTTGTCTGAGAACCTCAAGTACGCTTCTTGGAAATTCAACCATTTCATCAAGAAATAAAACACCTCTGTGGGCAAGAGTTATTTCCCCTGGTTTCGGGTTTGTGCCGCCTCCTATTATCCCGTTTGCAGATGCTGTGTGGTGAACAGCTCTAAACGGACGTTTTGTCATCAGCGGTTCTTCTGCAGGCAAAAGACCTGAGATGCTATAAATTTTTGTGAGTTCTATTGCTTCCTTCATATCAAGAGGCGGAAGAATTGAGGCGAAGCATTTTGCCATAAGTGTTTTGCCGGAACCGGGCGAACCAACCATCAGCATATTATGTCCACCTGCTGCTGCAATTTCAAGAGCCCGTTTTGCTTTATGCTGCCCTTTTACATCTTTGAAGTCATATAAAAATTTATCCTCTGAATTTTCCTGTAGGTATTTAGAGGAATTAATTTTTGTCGGCGGAATCGGATTCTCAAGAAAATGGTTTACTACATCAGAGAGTGTTTCAGCTCCGTAAACATTAATCTCTTCAACGAGTGCTGCTTCTTTTATGTTTTGTGACGGAACTATTACGTTTTTTATCCCGGCTTCTTTAAAGCCTAAAACTATAGGCAAAACTCCGTTTATACCTCTGAGGCTTCCGTCTAGAGATAATTCTCCGGCAAACCCGTAATCTTTAATTTTTTCTTTATCAATTGTACATTCTTCAATCAAAATTCCAACAGCTATCGGAAGGTCAAATATTGTACCTTCTTTTTTTAAATCTGCTGGTGCAAGATTAATAACAACTTTTTTATCCGGGAACGTAAGATTTGAATTCTTTATAGCAGAACGCACCCTTGCTCTTGCTTCATTAATTGCAGCATCAGGCAGACCTACAATAGAAACTCCCGGCAGTGAATTAATTACATCGGTTTCAACGTCAACTCTATATGCGTTCAGACCGATAACAGATGCTGTTGTTACTTTATTTACCATATCTCAAGTTTACAACAAAAATTAAATAAATACATCAATGCCTTTTTTGGCACAATACATCCCTAATGCACCAGCTCCCAACAAACCTAGTATTGTCAAATATTTGTAGTTTTGTTCTTTAATACTAACTCCTTCTTCTTTCAAATAAGTTTTATTACCTATATTTTCAACAACAAGACCTTTTGGAAGAAATTGGGTTATAAATTCCTGACCATAATGCATTTTTGGCATCCCTTTTGTAATGGTAATTGTTCTTTGTGAATTTCCTCTTGCACTATTTGGAACATAGGCATGTATATAGAATTCATCCGGCAGCTTCCTTTCCTGATTAGCTTTTTTTACCTGCTCATTTGTCATTTTTGGAACTTGCAGATAGCTTCCCACCAAGTAGCTAAGTTTTGTCGGCGGCACATTATCAAAAGTTTGTCCAAATGTAACTTTCATACAATAATTAAAACATATAATTTATTTTTTTGCTAGAATTATAAAGGACATGGATAACATTAATAAAATACTTGTAATAAATTTTGGCGGGATAGGTGATGAGATTTTCTTTTTGCCATCTTTAATTTCTTTAAAAAAAGAATTCCCGCAGGCAGAGATTACCCTTGCACTAGAGCCTCGAAGCAAGAGTGTTAAGGATTTGACAGATGTTATAAATGACTTAATTCTTGTGGATGTTAAAGGCAAAAGCAAATATTTGGAATTGCTGAAGCTTATTTTTAAAGCAAGAGCCGGTCATTTTGATATGGTTATTTCGTCCGGAGGAAATAAATTAATAAGTATTTTACTATGGCTGACCGGTATAAAAAAAAGGTACGGTTATTATACCGGAGTTTTGAGTGAAAAACTTTTGACTAAAGCTGTTAGTCTGAACAAAAATCAATATGCCTGTGATATGTATCATGATTTAGTTAAGCCGGTTACAAATCACAAGACAGCCTTGCCGGAAATAAATGTCCAGCCGGTAGAGAAAATCCCTAATTCTGTTCTTATTCATCCCGGTGTAAGTAAAATGAGTGTGCAGAAAGGAATGATTAAAACTATAGGCGCAAAAACCTGGGCTGAAATTATTGATTTATTATTAGAAAAGGGTAAACATGTTATTCTGGCAGGAGGTCCTGATGATAAAGAATGTATTGAAACTATCAGGGCTTCTGTAAAAAATAAAAATTTCGATGACTTTTTCGGAAAAACAAAAAGTTTGAAAGAGCTGGGTGAACTGATTGCAAAGGCAGAACAGTTTATTTGTTCCGATTCTGCACCTTTGCATGTTGCCGTTGCTTTAAAAACTAAGACTTATGTGATTTTCGGACCTACAGATGACAAAAAATTAATTCCACAGTCTGAAAATGTTATAGCTGTAAAAGCCAAAGATAATTGCCCCGTTAAACCATGTCTTTGGGAACACAGGCAAACTACCTGCGAGAGTCTTGATTGCTTAAGGATTACCGCGGAAGATGTTGCCGGTTTAATTAGTTAAATATACATTAGAAAGGACAAAAATGATTACAAAAGTACAACAATCCCCATCATTTCAAGCTATTAGAGTTCCAGGCAGTGATATGCCGGCTGTTATTCAAACTGCTGTAAAAGAATCAAAAGCGTTGCAAAGGTTTGGTAAAAATTATAATGCTGATGTAAACTATACTGTGTTAGCAAGTTCAAGAAACACTCAGAAGGCACACCCTGCACTGATTATTAGCGATGTTAAACCAATTGGAATATTAAGAAAATTAGTTGATAAATTCCAAAACGGAAAAAATAAGAAACAGTTTTTATATTTATCAACAAGAGGATACAAAGATGAAGATTTAGCTAAAAAGCTTATGTCAGTTCCAAGTAGATATGTTTTAGAAAAATATAAAAAAGCTACTAAATCATAATAAAAAAACGGGATAAATTCCCGTTTTTTATTTTTAGACTTTTTATAATTAGATACCCACACTTAAGCCGGCACAGAGGTTTATTCCCTGTCCGGTTATGCCTTTTGCTTCTTCAGAGATAAGGTATTTACAAAGTCCGGCAACTTCTTCCGGTTGTACAAACCTTCTTTGCGGAATGCAGTAGATTAACTCTTCTTTTGAAAACTCACTTTCTTCTACAGACTCGTTGCCTAAATCAGTATCAACCCAGCCGGGGTTTATAGTATTAACAGTAATATTATATTCTGCCAGCTCCAGCGCCAATGCTTTTGTCAATCCTAAAAGACCTGCTTTGGACGACGAATACAAGCTGGCATGAGCTTCTCCCATAACGCCTGAAATTGAGCCTATGTTTATAATTCTTCCCCAACGTTTTTCTTTCATATGCGGTACAGCTTTAGATATTAAAAGAATTGGCGAAAGAAGGTTAACTGAAAACAATTTCACAACTTCATAGTAATTTATTTTATCAATATCTTTATAAATGTATTCTCCTGCATTATTTATAAGAACATCAATCTCTTTTTCCTGAATAAACTTTGCAATGGCGTTTACGTCTGTTTCTTTTGTAATATCGCCTGCTATATAACCTTTAGCCTTAATTGATTTCAATGCTTCTTCATTTCTGCCGGTTACATAAACATTTGCACTCTTTAGCAAATTTAAAGCAATAGCTCTTCCAATCCCTTTTGATGCTCCGGTCACCAGAATATTAACTTTAACATCTTTTTTTATCATGTTAACCTCCGGCTGTTATAAATTGACGTGTTATGTACGATGCCATAAAAATTCCTGCGCAGCTTGCAACAAAAGGGGTTGATGCCGGTATGATTTTTACAAATTCTATTTTTTCCCCGCTTTTTGTTACAATTCTTTCGTCTTCTGAAATCTTTTCGAGTGAAAATGGTTTTTCCCTGCTAGCTACAACTGTTATTCCGGTTGTAATCCCTCTTTTCTTAAGCTGATATATTATATTTGATACAAACGGTGCATTTTTATTTTCAATTTCCGAAATATCACAGATATATAATTGAGAAGGATCTATCCTGTTGCCGGCGCCCATTGAACTTATTACAGGTATATCTTTTTTTATACAGTTTTCCAGCAGTGATATTTTTGAGCGCATTGTATCTATAGCATCTGCGGCAAAATCTATATTTTCAATATCTTCATCTGTATAAAAGTCATCTGTGATATTAAGTTTTATTTGCGGATTAATATCTTTTAGCCTTGCCTCAAACAGCTTAGCCTTACTCTGACCTACTGTTGAGTGAAGTGCAACAAGCTGACGGTTAATATTTGATGCAGAAACTTTGTCAAAATCTACAATTGTCAAAGCTCCAATACCTGCTCTTGCCAGAGCTTCCGCACAAAATCCCCCGACGCCGCCAAGTCCGAAGACTGCTACGTGTTTTGACTGAAGATTTCTTTGGTTGGCTTCTCCCCAAAAAAGGGTATTACGGGAAAATATTTCCACTGAGAACTTCTTTCTTATTTAACAATACCAAATCCGATAAGGAATGTGCATACTAAAAATATTGCAGCAATAATACCGGTAACTTTATTAAGCCCTTTTTCAGCGCTTTTTTGTGAGCTGAAAATTTGTGATGCTCCGCCAATCCCTGCGATTCCGTCACCTTTTGGCGAATGAAGCAGAATTAATATTACAAGTAAAACTGCGGTTATAATCTGTATTGTCCATAGAAATGTTAACATATTTTATTTTTTCTCCTTTTTTTTGTTAGAAATGAAATGAGCCCGTTTTGAATCAAGTTTGATACTTTCAAAAGTATATAATCTCGCAGGGCGTTTAGAAGAAGATTTCGTATATTCATCAAGCTCTATAAGACCGTCTGTAGCAAGAGCTTTTTTCCTGAAGTTACGTTTATCTAATTTTTTGTCCATGATTAATTCATAAGATTTTTGCATCTCTGTCAGAGTGAATTTTTCATTCAAAAGCTGATATGCAACCGGACAAATTTCTAATCTTTCCCGGGTTCTTTTTAATGAGTACTGTATAATTTCTTTGTGGTCAAATGCCAGAGGCGGGAGGTCCGAAACTTTGTGCCAGCCGAGTTCCGGAGATGAAATAATTTTTATATCCTCAGCTCTAACCAGTGCAAAGTAAGCACAGGTTATAACCCTTGAATTAGGGTGGCGGAGCGGATCTCCGAATGTGTACAACTGCTCCAGATAGATGTTATCAACATTTGTGCGTTCTTTTAAAACTCTTAAAGCCGCCTGGTCAAGGTTTTCGGATAATCTGACGTAACCGCCCGGAATTGCCCATTTGTCTTTAAAAGGTTCATTTAATCTTTTTACCAGCAGTACCTGAATTGCGTTGTTTATTATCGTTAAAATAACAACGTCGACTGTAATTTCGTGTGTTTTCGTCTCATTAAACATAATTAATCTCTTACCCTGTATTAAATAATACAATAAAAATAAATTTTTACATAAGTTAATATAAGTAATTGTTAATATTTTTTTACAACATGGTATAAATTTTGTCAATTTTGTAATCAAAAATTTGTTTATATATATAACGGGGATTAATTCAGGGAAAGTTATGAGTTGCTTCAGCTTTAATTTTAATATGAATTATTTTTACGGCGCCAATATGTTCGGCGGCTGTTATAACCGTATGTTTATGCCGGTTATGGACCCGTTTATGGCAGGTGCAGTAAACGGATACAATTCATCTATGGGAAATTTCTTTATGATGAATATGTTTAATCCGATGTTTTCTGCTTCATTATTTTCAATGCCGCAGATTAACTATAGCACTTACCCTTCTTATAATTACAATTCCAATAATACTTCTACCCGGATTGATTCAAAGCCTGATGTGACTTTTGACAGTTCAGCTTATAGCAAAGCTTCAAGCGATTGGAGCAGTGCATATTCCTCTTTAATGAATACTTTAACTGGTAAAAACAAAAAGCCTGCTGTATCATCTGAAAAATCATCAAGCAAGTCCGCAGCTTCATCCTCAAGTACAGCAGTATCAAAAACTTCAGTTTCATCTTCAACTTCCGTTTCATCAACTGCAACAGCATCTGAGATGAGCAATATTAAGAAAAACTTGAGCCCTGAATTTATTAGTAAAACAAAAGAAGTAGCTAACAAACTGAATTGCGACTGGCAGGATTTAATGGCTTTAATGCAGGCTGAATCAGGTATTAATCCGCAGGCCTGGAATGGTAATTCTGCTGTAGGGTTAATTCAATTTACAGATTATTCTGTAGCTGATTTAAACAGAGTATATGGTTTAAATTTGACAAAAGAAAAAATTAGTCAGATGTCAGGTATTGAACAGTTAGATTTGGTTGAAAAATATTTAACACTGGCAAAAAGCTATTCATTTTCTTCATCTGACAAATTATCAGCAGGTGATTTATATGCTATAACTTTCCTTCCGGGCAGAGCCCGCAGGGATGTGCTTACAACACGCGGAGAAGCATATTACGCCTGCAATCCTATAGATGAAGATAATGACGGTGTTATTTCAAAACGTGATCTTGAAACAAGGCTTAACAGAAAACGTCTTGAAGTTTTTGCTTAAAAAGATTAACATTACATTTTGAAATAATTTCTTGCAGTTGAAATTTTTTTTGTGTATGGTCATGTCATAGCTGATTTTTTAGGAAGGAAAATAATGGAAAAGGGATATGTAGAAAACGGCTTTATCGTTGATTTAGCCAATGCAAAAAAGACCTCTGAAATAATATACGAACTTAGCCGTATACTTGATATGCCGGAAGCAAAAAATAAAAACGTCTGCTTAAAACTCGGCGAGCTGGCTTTAAGTTCTTCTGAACTCATAAGTATCAAAGCTTTAATTGAAACTATGGAGTCAAGAATTGAGTTTATTTCAACTTCATCTCCGGATACTGAAGCCTCTGCCAAAGATTTGGGTATTGAAGTGTCAAAGATTGAAAATGTCGTACCGGCTTTGAATATTGAAGCATCTGCAGAAGACAACCAGACTGTTAATGAAGAACTTGAAACTGCTCTGGATAAAATTTTCGGAGAAGGCGACTTTGAAGAACGCTACCCTGAAGAAGATACCGAAGAAACTACAGTGTCAGATAACGAAAAAGAAATAGTTGTAGAAGAAGTTGAAGATGTTGTTGATTACGAAGAAGTTAAAAGAAACAATAAAGAAACAGAAAAACTTCCTACCCTTTATATCCACAGAACTCTACGTTCAGGACAGAGCCTGACTTCTGAGGGAAATATTGTAGTTATCGGTGATGTAAATCCTGGTGCTGAAATTGTTGCAAAAGGTGATATAACCGTTTGGGGAGTTCTCGGCGGGATTGCACATGCAGGCTCGGACGGAAATACGTATTCCAGAATCAGAGCATTAAAACTGAATGCAATACAATTAAGAATAGGTGATATTTTTGCAAGGCGTCCTGATACTGGAAATATGCCTTATGTACAAAAATCAGATACATTTACTCCGGAAGAAGCCAGAGTAAGTAAAAAACATATAATGATTTACAGATTACATGAATCGTAGAAAGCAGACGGGAGGAAGTTATGCAGGCTTGTATTATACCGGAAACGTCAGCGTTAAACGAAAAAGATAAAAAAGGAGAAACCATGAGCGGTCGAGTTATAGTTATTACATCCGGCAAAGGCGGAGTCGGAAAAACAACTACAAATGCCAATATAGGTACAGCTTTGGCAAGAGCCGGCAAAAAGGTTGTTATGATTGATACAGACCTCGGTCTGAGAAATCTTGATCTTTTGCTTGGTCTTGAAAACAGAATAGTGTACACTATCGTTGATGTTGTAGAAGAACGCTGCAAATTAAAACAGGCTTTAGTAAAAGATAAGAAAAATCCTAACCTCTGCCTGTTAGCTGCCGCGCAGACACGTGATAAAACTGCTGTTACAGAAGAACAGCTTAAAGATATATGTGAAGAATTAAAGAAAGATTTTGATTTTATCCTGGTAGACTGTCCTGCCGGGATTGAACAGGGTTTTCAGAATGCTGTAGCCGGTGCTTCTGAAGCAATTGTCGTCACTACTCCGGAAATGTCAGCCGTCCGCGATGCTGATAGAATTATCGGCTTGCTGGAGTCAAAGGAAGAAATCAAATCTTATAAACTTCTAATTAACAGGGTCAGACCAAACCTTATTAAATCTAATGATATGATGAGTGTAGAAGATGTTGTTGAAATTCTTTCTGCACAGCTAATCGGTATAATTCCTGAAGATACAGGTATTATTACTTCAACTAATAAAGGTGAACCTATTGTTAATGACGAAAAATCTCTTGCAGGCAGGGCATATAATAATGTTGCAAAACGTATTATCGGCGAAGATGTTCCTTTCTTAAATCTGGAAGAAGATACCGGTGTAATTGCAAAAGTTAAAAAATTCTTTTCCGGTTTAATGGGGAAGGAGAAGTAAGATGAACGAAAATATTTTTACTAATTTATATAATAAAGTTTTAGGATTTTTCCGCCAGACTGATAAGGAAGAAAATGCAAAAGATATTGCCTGCAACAGATTACGAGTTGTATTGATGCAGGATAGAACAAACCTCACACCTGAACTTATGGAGCGTATGAGAAAAGAGCTTATTGAGCTTCTTTCAAAATACGTTGAAATGGATAAAGAAGCTCTTGAATTAAATCTTGAGCAAGATGGCGATCAAATGGCATTAATGCTTTCAATTCCGGTTCTCAGAGCCAGAGATGAAGAAGAAATTGAAGCCGAGCTTGCAAAAGAAGAGGAAGAAGAAACTTCTGAAGACGAAGCTGACGTTGAAGCTGACAGCGAAGAGCAGCAAGCTGAAGAAACAGAAACTTACGAAGAAGATGTTTTGGAAGACGACGAGGTTGAAGATGAACCGCAAGAACAAGACGCGTCAGAAGAAACTCAGGTTTCAGAGGAAACAGAAAAAAATAAAAAATAAATAAAAAAAGCGGGCAATCAGCCCGCTTTTTTAAACTACTTCAACATTAATATATTTAGAACGTACAACGTTCTTTAAGTCTTCTTTTGATATAATTCCGTCACCGTCTAAGTCCAACCCTTTGTTTAAATCGTAATATGGATGCCCTTTGAATGCGAGAGCTTCTTTGCCGGCATTTTTAGGAAGGAAAATCAGAGCATAGAGTTCAGCCCCTGAGAGTGCATGATCCTTTCTGAATACAGCCTTTTTTATCGACTGTAAATATTGTTCTACATAGTCCAGCTGTTCTATTGCAGACATGTCTGCAAGTTCATCGATAGAAGTTCCAAGACCTCTTGCTGTTTTAGGCATAAATTGGATTAATCCTGTTGCTCCGGAGAATTTATTTCTGGCTTTTGGATTAAAACCTGATTCTGCATTTATTATTGCCATTAAATCCTGATGATTGCAGTTTAGCCTGTCGGCAATGCCTTTTATTTTTTCATATAGTTGTGAATTAATCTGTTTTACCGGACTATTAGGATCAGGAAGTATTTCCGGTGCCGGTGCAGGAACTTGATGTTTTAAGTCTACTATCAAATCCTTATTAATATCTGTTGATGAAGTTTTTATACCGCGTATATTGATTATCGGAATATCCGGAGTATAAGTCACAGTCATAGTTTTACCTTTTGAATGTGTATATTTTTGAAATTTTTCCATTGAAACTTTTTTGTTCTTAACATAAAATTTTCCATCAACAAAATGAGCTATTATTTTGTCTTTTTTATTTTTAACTTCAATGCTGCTGACAGAAGAATCGACGAGCCTGCATTTTTTATTCCATTCATCATTATTTCTTCTCGACCACTTTAAATCCTCAACATTAAATTCTCGTGATTTTAATTCCCCGCTAAGGAAGTAAGTGTCTTTTGACGGTATTCCAATATCTTTAAGATTAACTATCAATGGTTTTATTTCTTCGATTTTTTCAGGTTTATCTGGCTGTATTACCTCATTGGCAATAGTTTCAGCTTTTATTTCCTCAAATTTTTGAGGCTCTTGTTTAGGCTTTTTGGTATTAACCTTTACCTTTTTGGTTATCAGGTCATTAAAATTTATTTCCGGATTATTTTGTTCTGTCTGGATTTTAGCTGTTTTCTTTGCCTCTGAAGCTGCTTCTTCTTTGATCTGTTCCTGCTCAGGCAGCTCAATAGTTTCGGGTGAATTTTTGGTGGCAAATTTTTTTGCTTTTATTTCGGAATTTTTGGTATTCACTGCTCTTGTTAGATTATCAATATTGTTCATGATACTTTGCCATTGTTTTTTAGTATCATCCTGATTATTTCTTATGCGTTTAATACTTTTTCCCGAAGTAAGCTCACCCGAAATTTTAATATCATCCATTAAAAAATATCCTCATAAATGTACTTCACTTTCATATATAAAAAATTTTAAATAATCTTGATTTCCCTTTTGTAACAAAAGTTTACAAGAAGTGCAAAAATTTGTTACAAAATCTAAACAAATAGCAAAAAATTAAGTTGACAGTACATTATGTTTGTATTACTATCTGTATGCTTGGAGTAATCTAATTTACAAATACCCGAAATATTTTTGAATAGCTGAAACCAGGCAAAAGGCAAGGGTGGCCTTAGTTAACAAACCCGTAAGTGTAATAATACTGAAAAAAGAAAAGGAATAAAAATGGCAAGCACAAAAAGACAAAGAATCAGAGTTTGTTTGAAAGCATACGACCATAAGTTAATCGATGTATCTTCAGACAAAATCGTTGAAACAGCTAAAAGAACTGACGCTAAAGTTGCCGGACCAATTCCTTTACCTACAAAAAGACGTATATATTGCGTTCTTCGTTCTCCACACGTTGATAAAAAATCTCGTGAACACTTTGAATTAAGAACACACAAGCGAATTATTGATATATACGAACCAACTCAACAGACAACTGAAGAGTTAAGCAGATTAGATTTACCAGCTGGCGTAGATATTGAAGTTAAACTGTAATTTCAAGCCGGCAAAATTGAAAACTAAATAAGCATTATGCATATAATGTGAACTGCGACCGGCTGAGGCAGAAACAGGGTTATGGCTCTGATAAAATGAGCAGTCGGGACAACCGGAAGGTTGTAGAGGTGAAAGTCCTCAAGGTAAAGTAATTAGTTAAAGTACGTAGCGCTCGCAAGAGAAAATGCAGATTTGCGAAAAAGGTGACGGCGCGCAGCAATGGTGAGCAGGAAAGCGCGGCTGAGCTGAGGACGAAGTCCGTACACGTCGGCGATGAGCCGGCGGAGCAGACCCAGACCCGATAATCGCGAAGAAGCAAGAAAGGTAAAATATGACACTAGGTGTAATTGGTAAAAAACTTGGAATGACACAAATTTTTGACGAACAAGGATTAGCTATTCCTGTAACCGTTATTAAAGTTGATGATATTGTTGTTACTCAGGTAAAAACAGTTGAAAAAGACGGCTACAATGCTATCCAGGTTGGTACAACTGCAGCTAAAGAAAAACACTTAACAAAAGCTGAAATCGGTCATTTCAAAAAGAATAATCTTGAAAACTACAGACATCTTCAAGAGTTTAGAGTAGATAATCCGCAAGATTACAAAGTTGGTGACAAAATTGAATTATCAGTTTTAGACAATGTAGAAAAAGTTGATGTAACAGGTAAATCAATTGGTAAAGGTTTCCAAGGTACAGTAAAAAGATGGAACTTTGGCAGAGGACCAATGGGTCATGGTTCTAAAAACCACAGAGAACCTGGTTCAATTGGTGCAGGTACAACTCCTAGCCGCGTTATTAAAGGTAAAAGAATGGCCGGCAATATGGGTAATGAAAGAGTTACTATTACTAAATTGAAATTAGTTAAAGTTGACGCTGATAAAAAATTAGTACTGGTAAAAGGTTCAGTACCTGGATGCGAAGGCAGATTGGTAACAATCGTTCCTACAAGAACTAAATGGAATTAGTAAGCCGGTGGGCCCTGCCGGTTCGCGGGATCGAAACAGGCAGAGGCAAACAAAACGATACCGCCGTTACGAATGGAACGGAAGCAAATGAGTAAACAAATCTTGATAAAGCGAACCAACGAATTTATGAGTTGAGTGAGCCTGTTTCTAGAAACAGAGGCATAAGAGATTTGACAGGCGGAAAAGAAAATAAAAAACAGACAAGTTTTAAAAATCCCGAGTTGCCAAATAAAACGGAGTATCCGAAAGGGGTAACAGGCAGTAGATAAAATAAAGGAAAAACAAAATGTCAAAAGAAATATTAAGTACAAATGGAGAAAAATTAGGCGAAATCACTTTAGAAAAAAGTGTATTCGGCGTAGAACCAAATTTGCACGTAATGCACTTGGCTTTAAGAAGACAATTAAACAATGCACGTCAAGGGTCAGCTTGTGCTAAAACAAGAGCAGAAGTAGCAGGCGGCGGAAGAAAACCTTGGAAACAGAAAGGTACCGGCAGAGCAAGAGCCGGCTCTCTTCGTTCACCATTATTTGCAGGCGGCGGTGTAGTATTCGGACCGAAACCAAGAAGCTATGCTTTTAACATGCCTCAAAAAGCCAGAAAATTGGCTCTTAAATCAGCATTATCTGCAAGAGAAGAACAATTAGTTGTAGTAAAAGATTTCTCAACTATCACAGAGCCAAAAACAAAATTAATGGCAGAAGCTTTGAAATCTTTGAATGTAAACGGAAAAGTTTTAATTATCGCTGATTTACAGGCTGCTGAAAACCAACACCTTGAATTAGCAGCAAGAAACATCCCAAGCGTTAAATTAATTCTTCCGTCAAACTTAAATGTAAAAGATGTACTTGAAGCAGATTTCGTTGTAATTACAGAATCTGCAGTTAATGAATTAACTGAAAGGCTAAAATAATGAGTAAAGAAAGAACAAACACAGAAAAATTATTTGATTTAATCAAAAAGCCTGTAATTACAGAAAAATCTGTAGGTGCAAGTTCACTAAACAAATATACTTTTGAAGTAGCGAAAGAAGCAACAAAAGTAGAAATTGCGCAAGCTATTGAATTAGCTTTTCCAGGCAGAAAAGTTAAAAAAGTAAACACAGTTTATATGCCTTCTCACTCAAAGAGAATGGGATATAAATTCGGAAGAACAGACTCCGGCAAAAAAGCAATCGTCACTATCGAAGGTGATCCGATTGAAGAACTCGCAGGAGTATAGCGGATTTTTGCAAGTGCGCTGTGTGAGCTTAGGCGGAGCGTATGAGCTTTCAAAAGAAGTATACAGCGAGCAACAACAAAGCGAACCCAGCACGTCCAGGCGAAAAATTTGATTTATGAAACGAATTAAATTTTTGAACCGCAAACAATCCACGACAACCAACAGTAAACGGGGCGTTAGGCACATGTCCCTCAAGAAGTACAAAGCCAATTAAAGGAGAAAAATAAAATGGCAATAAGAAAAATAAACCCGACATCTCCTGGACAAAGAGGTATGACAAAGAGTGATTACCAAGAAATCACTACTTCAACTCCAGAAAAATCACTGCTTAAATCATTAAAGAAAACAGCAGGCAGAAATAATACAGGTAGAATTACATGTCGTCACAAAGGCGGCGGTGTAAAAAGAGCATACCGTGTAATTGATTTCAAACGTGAAAAATTCGGCGTACCAGCAATAGTTAAAACTATTGAATACGATCCGAACAGAAACGTAAGAATCTCATTAGTATTCTATGCTGATGGTGAAAAAAGATATATCTTAACTCCGGAAGGTTTGAACGTAGGCGATACAATCGTTTCAGGTCCAGAAGCTCCGGTTCAGGTAGGAAATGCAATTCCTCTTGAATTAATTCCGTTAGGTACAATTGTTCATAATATCGAACTTAACCCTGGTCGTGGCGGAGTTATGGTTAGATCAGCCGGTAATGCAGCTCAGGTAATGGCTAAAGAAGGCAATTATGTAACAATCAAGCTTCCATCATCAGAAATGAGAATGGTAAGAAAAGAATGTATGGCAACAATCGGTACATTAGGTAACTCAGAATACAAAAACCTTTCCTGGGGTAAAGCCGGAAGAAAACGTTACCTTGGTATCAGACCAACCGTTCGAGGTGTTACAATGAACCCTTGCGATCACCCGCATGGTGGTGGTGAAGGTAAAACCGGTCCGGGCGGACACCCTAAAACACCTTGGGGTAAACCAGCTCTCGGTTATAAGACTAGAAAAGCCGGTAAAGCTTCAGATAAATTAATCGTTAGAAGAAGAAAAAAATAAGAAAATAACTAAATAGGCAATGGGGCGCAAGCCCCGAAAGCCTTTGAACCAATAAGGAGAAAATATTAATGGCACGTTCATTAAAAAAAGGTCCATACGTAGAAGAAGCTCTACAACAAAAAATTGCTAAGATGAATGCAAATTCAGAACATAAAGTTATCAAAACATGGTCAAGAGCATCAATGATTGTACCTGATATGTTAGGTCACACAATTGCTGTTCACAACGGAAAAACTCACGTTCCTGTTTATGTAACTGAGCAAATGATTGGACATAAATTAGGTGAGTTCGCACCTACAAGAATGTATAGAGGACACGCAGGTTCAGATAAGACTGCTAAAAGAAAATAAGGAAAGTAAAAATGGAAGCTAAAGCAAAACAAACAGATATTAAAATGACAGCAAGAAAATTGCGTCGTGTAATTAATGAAGTACGCGGCAAAAAGGTTCTTGAAGCTCAAGACATGTTACGTTTTATGCCTTATTTTGCAGCAAGAGTAGTTGAAAAGAATTTGAAAGCTGCTGTTGCTAATGCTCAAGAAAAATATGGCGTTTCTGCTGAATCATTAAAGATTTCAGAAATCTTTGCTGATGAAAGCCAAACATTCAGACGCGGAAAACCAAGAGCACAAGGTCGTATTTACAAAAGACTAAAACGTACATCTCACTTAACATTGAAAGTAAGTGACAACAAGTAGGTGCCAAAGGCACATCACCCTGATAAATTTCAGGGAAACGCCCGGGATTACAATCAAATATAAGCGGGCAAGATAAGATGTTAGTATAACGAAAAAAAGGTATAAAAAATGGGACAAAAAACACATCCAACCGGATTTAGAGTAGGTATAATTCAGCCTTGGTTAAGTACCTGGTACGCTAAGGTAAAAGATTATGCTGAATTTGTTGCAGAAGATGCAAAAATAAGAAAATTCGTTAAGAAAAAATTATATGCAGCAGGTGTTTCTAAAATCTTAATTGCAAGAAAAGCATTAATGATTACAATTACTGTTGTAACAGCAAAACCTGGTATCGTTGTCGGAAGAGGCGGTCAGGGTATTGAAGAACTTAAACAGGAAGTTTCAAAATATCTTGGTAAACCGGTTACAATTAATGTTGTAGAAGTTGCAAGAATTGACGCAGATGCACAATTAGTAGCTGAAGCTATTGCCCAGCAATTAGAAAAACGTGTAGCATTTAGACGTGCTATGAAACAGGCAATGCAGCGCACAATGAGAGCAGGCGTTCAGGGTATTAAAGTTATGGTATCCGGACGTTTGGGTGGTGCTGAAATTGCACGTTCTGAATGGGCAAAAGAAGGCAGAATCCCGCTTCAAACTCTTAGAGCTGATGTAGACTACGGTTTCACAGAAGCAGATACAATTATGGGTAAAATTGGTGTTAAGGTTTGGATTTTCAAAGGCAACTTAATGCCTGGTGAAAAAGCAGACCAGAACATTAAAGCAAAATCAGGCAAAGATAACTCTGAAAAAGGCGGAAGACGTCCGAAAAGAAGAGCTATTGAAGCTGAATAAGTAAGTGTCCGGAATAAACCGGCGACACAAATGAAATTAAGTAAAAAATAATTAACAGGAGTAAATAAAATGTTACAGCCTAAAAAGACTAAATACCGCAAAATGATGAAAGGCAGAATGAAAGGCCACGAAACAAGAGGAACAAAACTCGAGTTTGGAAGCTACGCATTACAAGCCTTAGAACCAGGCTGGATTACCAGCAGACAAATCGAGGCAGCACGTCGTGCTATGACTCGTGAAATCAAACGTGGCGGTAACGTTTGGATAAAAATCTTCCCGGATAAACCTATTACTGCAAAACCTGCTGAAACTCGTATGGGATCAGGTAAAGGTAACTTGGAATACTGGGTTGCGGTTGTTAAACCAAACAGAATTCTTTTTGAACTTGAATACTTTGATAGAAATGTTGCAGTTAATGCCTTAGAATTAGCAGCACAAAAACTTCCTATCAAAGTTAAAGTTGTCGAAAAGTCTAAATTGGAAGCTTAACTTGCACTAACAAGAAAAAGGAAACTATAAAATGAAATTAAGTGAAATGCGCGAAAAATCAACTGATGAGCTACAAAGTGCAATTGTTGAATGGAAAAAACAGTTATTTGACTGCAAGATGAAACTTTCAACACACAAATTAGAAAACACAGCACTTGTTTCTAAAACAAAACGCTTAATAGCTCAAGCAAAAACAGTAATAAAAGAAAAAGCGGATTGCGAGCAGAGGGCGTAGAGCAAGACACTCTGCTAAACAAACAGCAATGTTTGTTAAAGAGGGTCGAGGTCGAAGGCCCGTTTAATGCGAGCAACCAAGGAGCGGATTGCGAGCAAAGAGTAAAAGGCTTGCAGAAGTGCAAGACTTTGTAACTCGTTAACCGCGAGCAACCAAGGAGAATAATAAATGCCTAAGAAAGAAAAACAAGGAATAGTAGTAAGCAGCAAAATGAATAAAACAGTAGTTGTAAGAGTAGCTGATTACGAACCACATCCAAAATACAAAAAGATTATTGAATCTAACAAAAACTATAAAGCTCATGATGAAAACAACATCTGTAATGAAGGTGATACAGTAAGAATTATTGAATCAAAACCTCTTTCAGGTGACAAACGTTGGTCAGTGCTTGAAGTAGTTGAAAAAGCCCGTTAATTTTTAAAGGGTTATGGCAGCATTACCATTGAGTAATGAGAGGCCGATAGTAGAAAATACTTTAAAGTAAAAAGGAAAGTAAAAATGATACAACAAGAAACCAGATTAGAAGTAGCAGATAACACAGGTGCAAAACAACTTTTGTGTATTCGTGTTATGGGCAGCTCAAATAAAAAATTTGCAGCAGTTGGCGATGAAATCGTAGCTACTGTAAAAGATGCAACTCCAAATATGGCAGTTAAAAAATCTGAAGTTGTAAAAGCAGTTGTAGTTAGAACAAAGGCTGATATTAAACGTGCTGACGGTTCAGTTATCAGATTTGATGAAAATGCAGCTGTAATTATCAACAAAGACGGCAACCCGAGAGGAACACGTGTGTTCGGACCAGTTGCCCGCGAACTCAGAGATAAAGGCTATATGAAAATAGTTTCTCTTGCTCCGGAAGTTATCTAGTTGAATTTTGCGCATGGGATGGCGGGCTAAGCAAGCCAAACCGCAAAAAGCACAGAGCGAGCGAATAAAAACAAAATGAGCAACAGCGAAGTGTGAAGCAATAATTCAGGTTCGGAATAAAGAAACCAGAAACAAAATTAAAAGGTCGAATTTTGTTTCAAAATTACAAAAATAATGGAGAAAAATTTAAATGACAGATAAAGATAAAAAAAGCTTGCATGTAAAAAATGGTGACAGAGTTATCGTTATTGCAGGCAAAGACAAAGGAAAAATCGGTAACGTAAAAAAAGTTAATCCTTCTGAATCAAAAGTGGTTGTAGAAGGCGCTAACATGGTTACTAAAGCTCAAAAGCCTCAGCCAATGGCTGGTATTCAGGGCGGTTTAATCAAACTGGAAGCTCCTCTTGATGCTTCAAAAGTTATGATTGTATGCCCGGCTTGCGAAAAACCGACAAGGATCAAACACGATGTCGTTGACGGCAAAAAAGTTCGTGTTTGTAAAAAATGTGGTGAACAATTAGACGTTTAATATTTTTGATAATATAATATTAAATGTCGTAGAATTAAGGAAATACGAAAATGACAAAAACAGAAAGTTTAAAAGCAAAATACGATAAAGAAGTAAAAGCTGCAATGAAAGAAAAATTCGGCTATAAAAATGATATGCAGATTCCAAAACTTCACAAGATAGTTTTGAATATGGGTGTCGGCGAAGCTTCTCACAACTCTAAAATTGCTGAAGCTATTGAAGCTCAATTAACTAAAATTGCAGGTCAAAAATGTGTTATTACCAAAGCTAAAAAATCAATCGCTACATATAAATTAAGAGAAGGTATGCCGGTTGGTGCTATGGCAACACTCAGAGGCGAAAGAATGTATGATTTCTTACAAAAATTAATCTGCGTAGTATTCCCTCGTATTCGTGACTTCAGAGGTATCAGTGCAAAATCATTTGACGGCCGCGGTAATTATACTTTAGGTTTGAAAGAACAGGCATTGTTCCCTGAAATTACATATGAAGAAGTTGATCTCGTAAAAGGTATGAACATCTCTATCATCACAACAGCAGAAACTGATGATGAAGCAAGAGAATTGTTAAGATTAATGGGTATGCCTTTCAAAGGGATGAACAAATAGTAGGATATAATTATCCAAGCAATTATATAGATAAACTAACTAACAAAGGAGAAATTCATGGCTAAGAAAGCGATGATAAACAAAGAACTCAGACGTGAAGCACTTGCTGCAAAAGGTAAATACCCTGTAGTAAGATTGCACAACAGATGCAGCATCTGCGGCAGACCACATGGTTTCCACAGAGATTTCGGTCTGTGCAGAATTTGTTTGAGAAAAATGGCTCACCAAGGTTTATTACCTGGTGTTACAAAAGCTAGCTGGTAGCGCGAGCGAGCTGAGGGCGCAGGCTGGTTTATTGCTTAACAGCAGGACAAGCAGAGCCTATGACCCGTTAATCGCGAGCGAGCAAGATAATAAGATTTGCCCGATAATTTGACGGCATACATATCCTTGCTAAACTGCTAAAAATCGTCAAGGCGGCTAAGACCGAACCGGACAAAAATTGGTAAGTAGCGCCGGAAGTTTATTCCGGCATAAGAAAAAAGGAATATTAAAATGAATACAGATCCTATAGCAGATATGCTTACAAGAATAAGAAACGCAAACATCGTTTCTCACGAAAAAGTTGAAGTTCCTTCTTCTAAATTAAAAATTGAATTAGCAAAATTGTTAAAGGAAGAAGGTTTTATTGCTGATTATTCTGTAAAAGAAGTTGGCAAATTTAAAGTGTTAGAAATTACATTGAAATACGACGAAAAACATAAACCGGTAATTTCAAAATTACAGAGAGTTTCAAGACCTGGTTTGAGAACTTACTGTAAAGCTCAAAACTTACCTAAAATTTTAGGCGGTATGGGTGTTGCAATCGTATCAACAAGTAAAGGTCTTTTAACAGATAGAAAAGCCCGTAAAGAAAATGTTGGCGGGGAAATTCTCTGTTACATTTACTAGTTTTTTTAATATAATCAAAAAAGACCGGTCTGTACCGGTCTTTTTTCGTATGCAGCTGTAATAAATGTTAAGTGTTTGTAATTTATTTTAGTAATATCTTTTGACATTTAAAATTCTTTAATATAAAATAACTCTGGGTGTAATTGGTAGAAAGACCCGGCCGGATGGGACAAAGTAAAGGCAATTCTGAACTAGTCCCGGGCTTGATCAAAAAGAAAAAGCTTCCGGCGATGTTAGTTAATACCATTAAAGGAGAAATTAAAATGTCACGTATTGGTAAATTACCTATCGAAATTCCGCAAGGCGTTGATGTTAAAGTGGAAGATCACCAGGTTACAGTTACAGGTCCTAATGGAACAGAAGTTGTTGCAATCAGACCTGAAATCAATGTAAAAGTTGAAGATAATCATATTATTGTAACCAGAGTTGATGATTCAAGGCAGGCACGTTCTTTGCATGGTTTGTCAAGAACTTTAATTGCAAACGCTGTACATGGCGTAAAACACGCTTTTGAAAAGAAATTAGAAATTCAGGGTGTTGGTTACCGTGCTAATATGGAAGGTAAAAATCTTAACCTTTCTTTAGGCTATTCTCATCCTGTAATCGTTGAACCGCCGGAAGGAATTACAATTACTGTAGAAGCTAATACAAAAATTACAGTAAAAGGCGCTAACAAGCAAACAGTTGGTGATGTTGCAGCTTATATCAGATCTAAACGTCCTCCTGAAGTTTACAAAGGAAAAGGTGTAAGATATGAAGGCGAACACATCAGACGTAAAGCAGGTAAAGCTGGTAAGAAATAATAACCGGCCGTTATTTAAGTAGCAATCGCCCGTATGAACCCTTGGTAGTGGTTATCAAGAAGGTTCGGGTAAAAGGAGAAATTAAAAATGATTAAAAGAAAAGCAAGAAAACCACAGGTTCAAAAAAGACACCAGTCAATCAGAGTTAAAATTTCAGGAACAAAGGAATTTCCTAGACTGGCTGTTTACAGATCAACAAAACATATTTATGCTCAATTAATTGATGATGAAAACAGAGTAACAATTGCTTCTGCATCATCTGTTGATAAAGACTTAAAAGAAAAACTGCCTCATGGCGGCAATATAGAAGCTGCTAAAGTGGTAGGTGCTGCTATAGCTGAAAAAGCTAAAAAAGCAGGAGTTGAATGTGTAGTATTTGACCGCGGAGGCTTCTTATACCATGGTCGCGTTCAGGCTTTGGCTGATGCTGCACGTGAAGCTGGTCTTATGTTCTAATATTGAACCTGAAATATTGAAAACACACCTTTTTTAAAGGTGTGTTTTTTTATTTAAAAATGTTACATTTTTATTATTTTTTTACATTGACTAGCAATTTTTTTTTTTCTTGTGTATTATTTCTAACATACTTTATTTTTTATAAAGTGGAATTTAGGAATTATGCAATTATTGATTGATAAAGAATTAAATTCAAATGATAAGATACTAAAACCCGATTTTAACTCACGCACCGGACGAGAATTGCTGGTATTTTATCTTCAAACAAAGTTCAGACAAATTCTGGCTTATGACAGGCGTTGTACTGCCCCGATTTTTATAAATGTAAATGAGAATTTTATTTCAAACTTTTCCAAAAGATTAATAAATAATCCTCATAAACGCTTGTTAATCGGGATTACCGGAGAATCTGCATCAGGCAAGTCTACAATCTGCAAAGAATTGAAAAAGATTATCGAACAACTGTCTATGCCTGTTTCTGTATTGAGTACCGATAATTATTTTAATGATATTTCAAAATTAATAAAACAATATGGCTCATTTGATAATTTAAGAGATAATGGTTATGACGTGGATGCTCCTTCAAGTTTTCAGCTCGACACGCTGAAGAGGGATTTGGAAATTCTGGCAAACGGCAGTGATGTAAAAATTCCTATGTATCTTCCTAATGGTACCGGAGTATCAGTTCCAAATGCCCAGGACGTTACTTCAAGAAAAATTATTGTAGTCGAAGGTATTGCTACAATGTATGAGCAGGTTAAAGATATTTTTGATGTAAAAATTTATGTTGAAGCTGAAAATTCTGTAAGAAAAGAAAGATTTATACATAGAGCCTGCAAGGAACGCAACCAGAGCGAAGAAAACGCATTAAAGCATTGGGATTATATAACAAGTGCCGGTGAAAAATATGTAAAACCGTTTAGAAATTCTGCTGATTTGGTCTTGAATGGTAATGCTGATCTGGAATATTTTTCACAGATTTTGGAATATATTCATACAATAACTAATAATTTTCAGTAGTTTTTTAAAAAAACTTAACAAAAGAAGTGTTTTTGCCATATTGAATTAAATATGCTAATATTAAAATACAATTATTGTGGAAATTTATAAGAGTTTATGAATTAAATCCACTAAATAATTGATACTGAATTTGTTATATTTATATATAATCTAATTGTAATCGGTGGTGTACACATAAAAATAAGAGAGAGTGGAATAGAATACGGATATGATAAAAAATAAAAGATTGCCATTAAAAGAAAAATTTAGCATCTTTTTTCTGTCACTGTTTTTGGTAGTGCTGATGTTTAATGCTACAGGCTGCGGAAACAATGCTGACACAGGGCTTGATAATTCTGATGCCCAGGTGGAAGTTCCTGGAGAAACTCCTGGAGCTATTGGAGAAGATTCCTCTGTTACTGTGGTTGATGAAACAGGTTCTGACAAAATGGTGGATGTTACATTAGAAAGCGTTGGCAGAGCTAATCCTTTCCTTCCGTCTAAAGAAGGCAGAGCTCTTGCGATTAAAGAGAATTTGAAATTTGATCTGATGGAACCTCCTGTTACTCCGCAGGCGGATGAATATACGCAGAGAGTTATTGCGACAAAGATTTCCGGCATTATGTATGATAAATATAATCCGTCAGCAATTTTGAATATTGAAGATACCGATTATCTGGTTAGGTCCGGAGATGTTATAAATGGATATAAGGTTTTGGCTATAAGTCCTACAACTGTTACTGTTCAGCTTGGTCCTAACGTTTATAAGGCCGGGGTTGGCGAGGTTGTGGATGAAGATGCCATAAATTACAATACCGTTTCAAATTTATCTAGTAAATTTGGCGGAGCATCAAATAATAAAAAGAAATAAATGAAATGTAAAATAAGCAGGAGCAGCGATGAAAAATACAATTAAAAAACTTTCAACTTCAATGATGTTATTAGTATTTGCTTTATCAAATACAGTAACAGCTTCAAGTGCATTCAGCCCTGAGGGTTATACAGCTGATAAGCCTATTTTAAGAGGCTCAGCTCCATCAGTGCTTAATTTAAAAGGCGAAGTTAATATTACAAAAAGAAACATTCCAATAAGCCTGAGTCTTCGTGATTCTGATGTAAAACAGGTATTGCGTATGTTTGCTGATAAAGCAGGATTAAATATTATATTTAAGGGTGATATTGACGGTAAAGTTACAATGGATTTAGTTAATATTCCACTGAATTCAGCTTTTGATATGGTTCTGGAAACTTCGGATTTAAGTTATGTTCTTGAAGATAACACATTGATTATTACAAAAACCGATGATGATACCAGCATAGCAAAACAGGCAATGACAGTGCTCCCTGTAAAATATGTCAGCGCCAAAGCTATTGCAGATTTCTTGAATAAGAATATATATGGTATGAAAAAACCTGGGCTTTCTACAAAAGAAATTGCCACAACTAACCCTTCGACAAACGAAATCCTGATTTTTGGTTCTCAGAACGATGTAAAAATCGCGCAGAAAATCATAGATCAATTTGATAAAAAACCTGTAACAACCGTATTCAGGGTAAACCATACAACTCCTGCAGAAATGTCTACAATGATTTGTGACATGCTTCTTCCGACTTCAGGTATTAAAGGCGATGGAAGCACAGGCGGTGCTGCAGGTATTATGACAGGTGCTGCTGCTGACAGCGGTGGTGGCGATAGCGATATTGTACTTGGAGAAGGTACAGTGGCTTGTTCTGTTTCAGCAGAAGAAGGCGGTGATGGCGAAGTCGCTCCTGTAGGACTCGGCGGTTTAGCTGTTGCTTATTATACACAGCTTGGTACTGTTAATATTATAGGCGGCTCTGAGCAGCAAGTTGATATGATTAGAGAATTTATTGAACAGAATGACAAAAGGCAGCCTCAGGCTTATCTTGAATTTTCAATCATAGAATTAAATGAAGATGGTTCAAGAAACTTCTCTAACGTATGGAGCTTTACAAGTAAACACTTCCGTATAAATGCCGATGCTGAAGGCAATACAAAGTTTGATCCTATTTACGTAGCTGGACCAACACAGCATTACGGCGGTGATTCTGCAAAATTAGTTTATACAATCAACTACTTGCTGCAGAACGGTAAAGCAAGAACCATTTCTAACCCGCGTATTCTTGTAACAAATGGTCAGCAATCAACAATAGATATGACTTCTGATTACGTTAAAACAGTAACTTCACAGGTTGTACAAGGTTCTTTGAATGCTACCACCCAGAGAGATTATGAAATCGGCGAAGATGATGGTATTAAAATCGAAGTTACACCTTTCATCAGCCCTGATGGTTATGTATATCTGAATTTGAAACCTGATTATGCAATTATTAAAGAACAGATTTCAACACTCAGTACTGATGAAGAAGCTGCAAAACAAGGTATCCAGGATATTCAGGCTACTTTACTCCAGAGAAGAAATCTTGAGTTGAAAAATGTCAGAATCAAAGACGGTGATACCCTTGTAGTTGCCGGTATGATGAGAGAGTATGAATCTAAGAAAATTAATAAAATCCCGTTCTTAGGTGATATTCCGGGACTTGGTTCTTTCTTCAGAAGTACAACTTCTACAAAAGAAAAATCAGAACTTGTTATCCTGATTACTCCGAAAATCTTGACTGATTCAAATGAAAACACTGTTAACAGAGATGCTTTATAAGAAGTAAAGAATAATATCATAATGAATGAATTACTAAACAGATTAAAAAATAGTGTCAATAAACAGATACTCAATAAGGTTGACAGAGCACTGTTGGAACAATATAAATTTGTTCCAATTAGTGTTAAAGATAAATTCCTTTTTGTAGCAATCAATGCTTCCTCTGATAAAGATGCTATAAACGGAAAATTACGTCAGTACTTTCCATATCAGATAAAATTCATTCAGGTACCCGGTAATGATTTATCTCAGCTCATAGCAGAACTTTTAGGCGGTGATAACGCTCAGGGAGGCAGTGCACATGCACAGGAATCTGTCCAGGCAAAACTCGGCGAACTCTTAATCCAAAAAGGATATATTACTGATGTTCAGCTTCTGCAGGCACTGGCTGAAAGCAAGCGTAATAAAACCCCTATTGGTTCAATGCTATTTAAACTAGGGTTTATTACTCTGGATCAGCTGAAAGAAATCCTGCATATCCAGACTGGTTTTGATGTTGTAACCGCAGATCAGCTTGCAGCACAGTCAAAATATATTAATATTTTGCCGGAAGACTTTATCAAAAATAACAGAATTATACCGATTTCTTCCGACGGCAAAACATTAATGCTTGGTGTTGTTACTCCTGTTAAGCCGGATGTTCTAAAGGAAATTATTTACTTAACCGGTCAGAATCCTAAGCAGTTATTGATGACTCATTATGAGTTTGAGAATGCTTTGAATACTTTCTTCAGCCAGAGCAAGAAAGAAACTCAGCAAATTATCAAACAGATCGAAGAAGAGTCTGAAACTTTTCAGGTGGAAGCCTCTTTGGCAGATATGGTTGATAGCGAACTTCAGGATTCAAGCGGCTCAATTGCAAAGTTTGTTAACCAGATTATTACAACAGCAATTGATACAAAAGTATCCGATATTCACATTGAACCAAGGCTGAGCGGCTATATTGTGCGTTACAGAAAAGATGGTATGCTGTCCAAAGTTCTTGATATACCATCAAAGGTTGAAACATCAGTTATTGCCCGTTTTAAGGTTCTTTCAAGGATGAATATCGCTGAACACAGAAGACCGCAGGATGGTACTTTTTCTATTAAGTACAAAAACGGTTCTTATGACTTCCGTATTAACACACTGCCTGTAGCAGGAAAAGAGAAGGTTTGTATTCGTGTACTTGCACCGGCTGTGAGTTTGAATGCTGATGATAAAAATATTAAACTTGTCGGCGGTACTCCGGAAGATATTGTTAAAATTAAAAATATGGTAAGCTGTCCGAATGGTATTATCCTTACCTCAGGTCCTACCGGTTCAGGTAAAACAACAACTTTATACTCTGTATTAAAGAGTTTGAATGATGAAGATGTTAACATTACAACAATTGAGGACCCGATAGAAATTAAGCTGGAAGGGATTAACCAATCTCAAATCAACGCTAAAGCAGGTATTACATTTGCGTCCTGTATGCGTGCGATATTAAGACAGGACCCTGATATTATTCTGGTTGGTGAAATTCGTGACTATGAAACTCTTGAAATTGCAGTTTCAGCTGCATTGACAGGTCACCTTGTACTAAGTACTGTTCACACCAACTCTGCAGCAGCAACAGTTACTCGTATGATTGAAATGGGTGCAAAGGATTACCTTGTTGCATCTACTTTATCCGGCGTAATTGCGCAGCGTCTTGTTAGAAAGCTCTGTGATGACTGTAAAGAAGAATATTACCCTACATATGAAGAAGCAAGTAAGATTTCTGCGGATGAAGAAGAAATTCAAAGACTAATGAAAACTCCGATTTACCGCGCAAAAGGCTGTAATAAATGCGGTTTTTCAGGGTATGTAGGTCGTCTTGGCGTTTATGAAATCATGACAATTAACAAAGAAATCAAAAAACTTGTTGCAGACGGCGCCCATGATATTGAGATTGAGGAAGCCGCCGTAAGAAACGGTATGAGAACTCTCCATCAATCCTGTATGGGACACATTCTTAATGGACAAACGACAATTGATGAATTTGTCAGAGTTCTCGGTATTGTTAATGAATAGGTGAAGCATGGCAATTTATAACTACGTAGCACTAAAAAATAATAAAGATATTGTAAAAGGTAAAGTTGAAGCCGAAGATTTACGCGATGCGCGAGAGAAGGTCAGAAGTTTAGGCTTTTTACCAACAAAGGTTTATGAAGAAAAGCTTGGAAGCGACAACAAAAAAGAGGCTGCTGTTTCAGTAAAAGGCGGTCAGATGAAAACCCTCGGGCTTGCCGAGAAGATGGAATTTACTTCAACCCTTCAAATTCTTGCACAATCTGGTATTCCTATGATTGAGTCATTAATGTTTATTGAAAATGACGCAGCTAAACTGAAAATCAGACTTGTTGCAAAAGAGCTAAGACGCCAGATTATGGCAGGTGCTACTTTCGCTGATACTATTGCCAAATATCCTAACCAGTTCGGTCAAATTTATATAGGTTTGTGTAAAGCCGGTGAAGATTCCGGTGAATTGGAAAAAACTCTTGGACGTTTGTTGGAATTGCTTACAAAACAGGCAAATATCCGCGGCAAAGTTATTGGTACATTGATGTATCCAATGTTTGTAATTGTTCTTGCGGTTATCATCGTACTTGTCATGTTAATGTTTGTATTCCCGGTATTTAAAGATATGTTTGACGGTATGGGCAAGGAGCTTCCTTGGATTACACAAACCCTCATGGACATAGGTTTATTCCTGAAAAAATTCTGGTATTTGGTACCGTTTATTCTTGGTTCGGTTACGGCATCTATCATTTTCTTATTTAAGTGGGAGCCAAGTAAACGTAAAATTGATGAATTTACTCTAAAAGTTCCGCTTTTATCAGATTTGATTCAGTATTCAAACTTTGCAAACTTTGTAGCCGTTATGCAGGTTGCTTACGATGCCGGTGTTCCGATTGTTGAATGCTTGTATCTTTCTAACTTAACTCTTACAAACTTTACTTTGAAAGAAAAGATTGAAAAATCAACCGGTATGGTTCAACAAGGTCAGCACCTGTCTGTAGCACTGAGAACCACAGGTTCTGTTCCAAAGATGATTTTATTTATGATTGCAACAGGTGAACAGTCCGGTCGTTTGGGTGAGATGTTACTTCAAGCAACAAGATATATTGATAAAAAGCTCGATGATATTATCGATACAATGACTAAGATGATTGAGCCGTTAATGTTGATTGTAATCGGTTCTATCGTATTAACTCTTGCGTTGGCATTATATCTTCCGTTGTTTGGTTCTTATATGTCAGACTAATCATAAGGATAGATAAAGCTTATGAAGACTTATGTAATAACAGGTGCAACCTCCGGTATAGGAAGAGCTCTTCTTGAGGAATTTTCAAAAGAGGGTTTAGTTTTTGCCGGTTACCGTAATCCTAAATACGAGGCGGAACTTGCTTCTATGAAAAACGTAGTCCCGTTTTTTATTGATATGGAAAAACCTTATACAATTAAAGGAGCTGCTGATTTTATCAAGCAAAAAACCGATAAAATTGATGTTTTAATCAACGGTGCCGGATGTGTTATTGCCGGAGCAATGGAACATATGGAAGCCAGCCGTTTAAGACGGCAGTTTGAGGTTAATACCTTTTCCCATCTGGAATTTACACAAAATCTTATACCTTTGCTGCCAAATGGCAGAGTTATCAATATAAGCTCTATGGCAAGTTTCGGAATTTTCCCGTTTGTAGCGCCTTACTGTGCATCGAAAAGAGCGCTTGATATTTTATTCAACGCAATGAGCGTTGAAATGCAGGGTAAGCTTAATGTGATTTCTATTAAGCCGGGAGTAATAGCAACGCCTTTGTGGGAAAAATCAATAGAATTAAATAAAAATGCTCTTGAAAATGATACAAAATACTCAAAAGAGATGCACTTTATGGAAGCAAATGCTGTAAAAAACGGCAAAAAAGGGCTGCCTGTTTCAAAGGTTACAGCGCTTATAAAAAAAGTTGCAGCAGCCAAAAATCCAAAAAGCTCCTATACTATAGGCTTAGATGCTTTTGCAGCAGAGCAAATTTCTAAACTTCCGCCTGCTATAATAAATAAATTGATGCAATTAGGCTTGAAAAAAAGAATTAGCTCCGTTTAAGTTATTTTGAGCTGACTTTTTTCTTAATATAATATCATAACCGAGTATATCGGCAATTTCTGCAAGCTCTGAAACTCTGAATGTATTATTTCGAAGTTTGTTTCCAAGGTTTCTTATGCTGTCTGATTTGCCGTATTTGTGATTAACTTCTTCTTTTAATTTCAGCATTGTAATTCCTTGTATTGCAGCAAGAAATTTAATCTGCTCTTTTAAATTCTTTATTTCAAGTTGATATTCAATATTCATTTTATAATGATACTATTTAATGCAATTTTAATAAAAACAATTGACTTGATACATTATATAATGTATAATAGAATTAAATAATGTCTTTTTATTTAATTGGAGGTTGTTTGATGAAAAATGGATTTACTTTGGCCGAAGTTTTGATAACACTTGGTATTATAGGTGTTGTAGCTGCAATGACAATGCCGACGCTTATACAAAAAAATCAGGATAAGGAACTCATCTCCAGAATAAAAAAGACCTATTCCGATGTAAGTAATGCTATAATAAGAGCTCAGACTGATTATGGTGTCGTAGGCGACAATTCGGTTCTTTTTGATCCTAATAATACATCAATAGAAACCGCAGAAAAGTTTGTTAAATATTTTAACGGTGCTAAGTTGTGTAAATCAAAAACTGACAGAGGATGTGCACAATATTATTATGATATAAAATATGCTACAACAAAGGTTGATTCAGGTTCTGGTCAAACTGTAGTAGATACAGCCAACTATCCTAAAATTATTTTAAACAGCGGAGCCGTTCTTGCTGTTTATCAATACAACAATCCGGATTGCTATAAAATGCAGGAAGATGTTGCTACTGATGAATACGGACGACCTATAAAAAATCCTGACGGTACAAACCAAACTATAACATGGAAAAACACCCGCTGTGCCTTAATTCGTATGGATGTAAACGGTCTTAAAAATCCAAATCAGTTTGGCAGAGATGCTTTTGGGCTTCAAGTAACTAAACAAAGAGTTGAGGTTGAAGGCTGGAAGTTTGCTGGGGGGGACAGTTTAAAAAATATATTGTCTGGAAAGGATGAATTTGTTTATACAAATTATGCCAAAGGCGATAAAGTAAAATTTTAAAATTGTTCCTATGAATTATATGTGTGCTTTTATTACCTCACAGCTTAATTACAAAAAGCTATATTCATGCTAAAGTTATGTCAAAGAGGTATATGTATGAATAAAAAAATAGCTTTAATAAATCATGGCTGTGCTAAAAATCTGGTAGATTCCGAACTTATGCTGGGTCTTCTTGCAGACAAAGGTTATGAAGTTACACTGGATGATAATAATGCCGATTTGGTTATTGTGAATACCTGTTCATTTATTCATGATGCTGAACAAGAATCAGTTCAGTCTATTCTGCAAATGATTAATGATGGCAAAAAGGTTATAGTTACAGGATGCCTTCCACAGAAATATAAAAGTGAGTTGAAAGAAGCAATTCCTGAAGTTTGTGCTATGGTCGGAACATCTGATTTTAAAGATATTGTTTCTATAGTAGAGCAGGTTCTTAATAAAAATAAGGATGAGTATGTAGCAAAAATCTCGGAAAAGCCTGAATATATATACCCTGAAAGTGTAAAAAGACAGCAGATAACAATGGGAGCAAGTTCATATATTAAAGTTGCTGACGGCTGCAACTACCATTGCGGATACTGTATAATTCCCCAGCTGAGAGGAGCATATCATTCAAGAACTATTGAAAATATTGTAGAAGAAGCTCGTGAACTTGCTGCAAAGGGTGTTACGGAAATTGTACTTATTGCGCAGGATACAACAAGCTACGGAATTGATATTTACGGCAAAACTTCTCTGGCAAAACTGCTTGAAGAATTGAACAACGTTGAAGGGATTTCCTGGATAAGAATTATGTACGCTTATCCATCTCAGCTCAATGATGAACTTATTAATGCAATTGCAAAACTTGATAAGGTTGTTAAATATATTGACCTGCCGCTTCAACATTATGATCCGGAAATCTTAACAGCAATGAGAAGACCAGTTTTTGACTATGAAGTTTTAATAAAAAAACTAAGAGATAAAATTCCGGGTGTTGCAATAAGAACAGCATTTATTGTCGGTTATCCGGGAGAAACTGAAGAAAGTTTCCAAAAGCTTTATGATTTTGTAAAACGTGCACGTTTTGATAGAATGGGTGTATTTGAATACTCACGCGAAAAAAATACGACATCTTACTCTATGGAGCACCAGGTTCCTAAAAAGTTGAAACATAAGCGATATAAAGAATTGATGGCTTTGCAGCAGCAAATATCATATGAAATCAACCAGACTTATATCGGAAAAATCCTTCCTTGTATTGTCGAAGGTTTTACAGATGACGGTGTAGTAATTATGCGTTCCCAGCACGATGCTCCTGAGATTGACGGACTAGTCTACGGCAAAACGGACAGACCTGTTGTTCCGGGTGATATTGAAAATGTATTGATTGACAATGCTGATGAGTATGATTTATTCGGTGTAATTCAATAATAATCAATAATATTTTTTAATATAGTGTGTTAACCTGATGACTAATTTGAAAATTTAGTGTAGAATTATCTCAAAAGGTTAATGATGGAATTCGTAGCTAACTCGGAAGAAGAAAGAATACAGCTAACTGCAATCTTTAAAGATATGCTGAAGTATTCGCCGTCAAAGATTTGCGGCATGCTCGGAAATGCTATAATTGTACCTGTATATACAAGTCTTCTGCCTCCTGAGCAATATGGATTATATTCTCTTTCTATAGCTCTTTTGTCCTTCCTGTGTATTATTTTTTCTGACTGGGTAGGGCTTTCCGGTTTAAGATTTTTCAGACAGCACCAACTCGCACAGGATTTGCCCAGATATTTGTCTGTACTTGTTTCCATACTTGTTATAAATGTTGCTGCAATGTTTGTGCTGGCATTCATATTCAGGAATAATTTTTATTCATTTTTTCATATTGAAGCAAAATATTTTATTGCTATATTATTCCTCATTATACCTGTTGCAATACGAGCGTTGTTGTTTCAGCTTTTAAGAGCCCAGCTTAAATCAATAGCTTTTACATTTTCAACCATTCTTAACCAGATATTGACAATCGGGTTGTCTGTATTTTTTATAAAAGCATTCCACATGGGCGCACTTGCATTACTTTTGGGAATGGGTATATCAATAACGTTAATTGATATTTTGTTGATGTATCAAAGCAGAATCCTCGCCTATTTCAGAGTGCCGAAACTCCACTGGAAAGTTTTACTGCCTATTTTTGCATACGGTGTGCCTATTGCCGCTACTTCTTTGTCTGCCTGGATTATAAATCAGAGTAATAAATTTATTATGAATAATATAAGCGGTTTTACAGATGTTGGTTATGTAGGTGTGGCTTATGGTGTTACATTACCTTTACTGCTCACTATTTTTTCCATAATAACTGTTGCAGCAATCCCGCGTATTATAAGAATGTATGAAGAACGGATAGATGTAAGACCTATTATTTCAAGATTTACAGGATATTATATTTTGATTTCAATGCCGATTATTACTGTAATGTCTTTATATGCTTCTGATTTTGTTAGTATGCTGGCAAATCCGAAGTTTCACGAAGCTTATCGTATTATACCGTACTTTGCTTTTGGTACATTTTTTATGGGTCTGACTGATTACACAACTCTCCAATATCACCTTGCAAATAAAACTTATATTGAATTTATTATCAAATTGTTTTCCGGAATTGTCGGAATAGTCTTGAATATTGTATTAATTCCAAAATGCGGCTTAGAAGGAGTTGGGATTGCAACCCTGTCTGCAAACTTTTTGTATTTTTTCCTTAGTGTAATAATAGTTCTTCCAAATTTAGGTCTTTTATATCCATACAGAATACTATTAAGCATGCTTTTCGCATTTATTCCGATGGGTGTAATGTATGAAATTATACATAACATGATATATATTCCGGCTATATTTCAGATGTGTCTGTTAATGGGAGTATTTTATGCCTCTTATTACGTTGTACGCTGCGCTTTCTTCCAAAAATCCTGCAATTAATATTGCGTAACATTTGTTAATAAAATAGCAATTATTTTTGTTTTTAATTTTTTATTTAATTATGAAATGTATTTTGTGCTTAAGAAATATGTTAAGTAATTTAAAAATATTGACAAAGCCGATGGATATTTAAAGTATATCTGCTAAAATAATAGTATAGAATACATTGAAATACTAAGCCGAATTAAGAAACAAATCAAAAAAATATTTGAAAGGAAGTTAATATGGCACGCATCACCTCTAAAAAAAGAAGAATAGTGGTTTCTTTATTATCACTTTCAATGATGGCCCAGCAAACATTTGTGCCGATGGCAGTTGTTGCAAGTAATATTACCGGTGCCGGCTCTGTTCATGGTGATAACATAACTACAGGTGCTAACGGCAATACAATTTTTGACCTGGCTCCTTCTGCCCATAATGGTGATATTGGCTATAGGCAATATAAAAACTTTAACTTATCAGAAGGTGATATTGCTAACTTAATTTTCAAATACGGTTCGGAAAATGTTTCAAAATTTGTAAACTTTGTTGATAATACAGTAAATATTAACGGTATTGTTAATACTATGAGAGATGGCAATTTTTATGACGGTAAAGCCGTATTCATCTCTCCTAACGGTGTTGTTGTTGGAGCCAGCGGAGTGTTAAACGTTGGTTCTCTTTCCGTTTTGACGCCTAGTCAGGAACAGTATACAAAATTTAAAGGTAACATGTACACAAATGCTCCGATTTTGGCAGCAGAAGGTACACCTGAATTTAATGCTCTTATGACAGACAAAGGCACAGGAACAATTGAAATTAACGGTAAAATTGTTGCCAGAGATACAATCCACCTTGCCGCAGCTGATGTAAATATTAATTCCGGCGCAAACTTAATGGCAGGTGTTAAAAATGGTGACCAGATTACTTCAAATGCTCAGGCTGATGCCTTATTCCAAAAACTCGTTAACACTGATGCCATGATTGTTGGAAATGAGTTCCAGAATGTAAACGGTAATATCCAAATTACATCATATGGCAGCAATGGCGGTGTTAAAATTGCATCTAACAGTGTTGTTAAAAACTTTGGAGCAGGGAATATTGATATTTCAAGCGAAGGCTCAAAAGGGGTTTCAATTGAAAGCGGTACTGTTAACTCCAGAGGAGAAACAAATATTACCAGCGAACAAGGCGGCGTAAATATCAGCGGCTCTATTCGTAACGCAAATGGTGAACTAAATATTACAAGTAATGACGGCGGTATAAAGGTTACAGATTCAGGATGGGTAAATAATATTAACGGTGATACTAATATCACAAGCAAAGGCTCAGGCGGAATCGTTGTTAACAACTATATCAGAACCAAAAACGGCAATACAACCCTCAAAAATGAAGGTACTAAAGGTATTGAGATTGTTTCAGGTCAGGTTGAAGCGGATAAAGGTAACTTAACTATTGATAACTCTGCATCTGGCGGTATTTTGATTGATCAGTTTGAGGAAAACACAAATAATGCTGTTTCCAATAAAAACGGAAAACTGACAATCAATAACACAGGCGCAGGCGGTATCACTATTAAAGGTAATGTTTATTCCGACGGATATGATTCAACAATTACCAACACCAATGGTGCGCTTAATATCGAAAGCACCGGTCTTGTTAAAAATAATACTAATAAGTTAACAATGAATAATTCCGGTACCGGCGGTATTAACATTGAAGGGCTGGTAAGAGCTCATGGTGTTGATATTAACAACCAGAACTCTGACGTTGTAATCGGTGATAACACTTCTAATGATAACTACATTTCATCAGACGGAGATGTTAATATTAAGATTACAAATGGAAATCTTTTAAACAAAGGTGTTGTAAAAACTCTTATTCAAACTAAAAATGGCGGCGACTTAAATATTAATGTAACAGACGGTACAATAGGTACCGATTCTGAAGCTTTTGCCGGAGTCGGACCGGATGCCAGAGATTTGACTAAGTCAATTAACGCAAACGTTGACGGAACTTATACAGCAGTAACTACTAAGCAGAATAAGGCAAATGACCTTGTAATTAATTTGGCTGCTTTGAATTCCGATATGAAGTTAAATTATATCAACGCTGATGGAAAAGTTATTCTTCTTGCAGATTCAACTGTAAAAGGTCAGACCCCTTACAATATCATAAATGCTTCAAAAGATAGCTCAAAAGCAAATGTTCAGGGTAAAGGCATTTCGATGATTGCAAGCGGAAGCATCGGTACTAAGGATAACAAAGTTACATTTAACCAGACAGCCGGACAATTTAATAAAGACGGCTATGATATTTCAGATGGCGGTGATCTTACTTATACACCAAACTCTGACTATACAGTTAATATGTTAACCAAAAACGGCGATATTAACGTTAAGGGTCAGGACGATGCCTATGACACTAACGTAGGAACTATGATTGCAAGGAACGGTTCAATCAATGCAGAATTTTCAGGCAATACTTATATTGACGAAATTAATGCAAACAAAAAGATTAACGTTGTTACCCGCGGCGCTGAAATGTATATCAATAATTTAGGACAGACCCCTAATACTCCGGTTGATTATTATGGCTCAAACGGAAATATTGTTGCAGAAAGCGCTGATATTAAGGTTCTTGATATTAACCCAAATACAAGAGTTGATGAAGAAGTTATTGATGGTGTTCATCACTGGGCTGACTCTCATTTGATTATTAAAAATGGTCAGGTTTCCGGTAATAAAGAGGACGGAAAACAAGATTTAACATTAACCGCAGATAACATCTATGCAGGCGGCTACCGTTTCTATATGGGTAAAGACAGAAACGAAGAAGGCAAAACTTACTGGGTATACGACGATAGGACTTCAATGACAAAACCTGACGGTTCAACATTGACAATCAGAGCAAATGCAGTAAGACCTGATGATGTTTCTGAAATTGGCAGAGATGTTAACGAAAGAAATTATTATGAAGGCGGCAGCGTTCAAGAGGACAAACCAGGATATGTCGATGAAGATGATGATCACTTAATTGTTCCGGAAGAAGATGATGATTCAGATTCTGATGCGGATGCCGACGCAGATGCTGACGCAGATGCAGATGCCGACGCTGATATGGATGCCGATGCGGATGCGGACGCAGATGCTGACGCCGACGCGGATGCTGATGCCGACGCAGATGCCGATGCAGATGCTGACGCCGACGCGGACGCTGATGCAGACAGCGATGCTGATGCAGATAGTGACGCAGATGCTGACGCCGACGCGGATGCCGATGCTGACGCGGATGCCGATGCAGACGCAGATGCGGATGCCGATGCTGATACTGATGCTGACGCCGACGCTGATGCAGACGCTGATGCCGATGCAGATGCAGATGCTGACGCTGATGCCGATATGGATGCCGACGCTGATGCAGATGCCGATGCTGATGCAGATACTGATGCGGACGCGGATGCTGATGCTGACGCCGATGCAGACGCCGACGCGGACGCTGATGCAGACAGCGATGCCGATGCAGATAGTGACGCTGATGCTGACGCCGACGCAGATGCCGATGCTGACGCGGATGCTGATGCTGACGCGGATGCAGATGCGGATGCAGATACTGATGCCGACGCCGATGCAGATGCCGACGCAGATGCTGATGCCGACGCCGATGCGGATATGGACGCGGATGCCGATGCTGACGCCGATGCAGATGCAGATGCCGACGCAGATGCCGATGCCGACGCGGATGCTGACGCCGACGCCGATGCAGATGCCGACGCCGATGCTGATGCGGATGCCGATAGTGATGCAGATAGTGACGCAGATGCAGACGCCGATGCAGACGCTGATGCGGATTCTGATACCGATGCAGATGCCGATGCTGACGCCGATACTGATGCTGACTCAGATGATGATCCGGGATATGAAAAGAATGATGACTACAAAACTTATATTCAAAGAAAAGATGTTTCTGATAATATTCCTACAATCGATAAACGTCAATATATAAGATTTGATGTAAATCATACTAATAAACCGGTTGAATTAATCAGCAATGACGGCGGTAAAATCGAAGGTCTTGTTGATATATCAAGAGGCGGTATTGCAGTAAAACACAGTAAACAGTTAAAAGTCGGAGAAGTTATTCCTGTAGAGATTTCTTACGGAGATTTAGATATTGCGGCAGACGTAAAAATTATTTCTGCTACAGATACAAGAGCAGGTGCAGAGTTTGTTAACCTTGATGAAGCTACAGCAAACAAACTCCTTTATCTGAACCTCTTACTTGATGCTCCATCTGACTTAACACTAAATCAATAATTATAAAAGGCTGATTTTAAATAATCAGCCTTTTTTATATTTTTATAATATATTAAGCTCTGCGTCTTAAAAGTTTGTTACCTCTTTCCAGCATCGCAGTATTTACTGTATAATTAGAAATTGTATAGTTTTTACTTTGTGTTCTGCCTGCCTGCTGTGTACCCTGATTCATTTTTGCGCCGAGTGTTGAAAGACCTTTTCCAACTTTCATTGCATTATCATATGATGAAGTTTTTCCTTTTATAGGATTAGTCATGCCGCCTGTCGCTTTAGCCAATCTGTTTGACTTTTGTTGTGCGAGGCTTTGGTTATATGAACCGTTAATTGCTTTTTTAGTGCTTTTTTCAGTTATTTTTTTGCCTGATTGTGCAAGATTATTTAATCCGGCTTGTTTTGCGTTTGCAAATGTTGTCTGAACATTACCGAATGTACCCTGTGCTGTTCCGACTGCCTGACCAATAGTGTCTTTATTTTTTACCTGGTTTAATAATTCTTTGCCGTCAACCTGACCATTTTGCATTTGTCCTAAAAGTTCTTCTTTCATACCGGCTGCAGCTTGTTTCTTAGTCATACCGTCAAGAGCACCTTTTGCTTCTAAATCTTTCGCTGCCTGTTTAGCTGCGGTACCAGCTGCCAACTGGTCTTGAGCATTCTTAACCTGATCGTCTATACCCTTGAAGCTCTTATCCAATTCTTTTGTTCCTTTTGTTGCAGCTGCTGTAGACTGAATTGCACTACCAGCGCTTTGTAATGCTGCTGCAAAGTTTCCGTTTGCAACGTGGCAGGCTGTCTTAGTTATATTAGCTGCAGCTGAACCGTAGTTACCGACTAATTCTGTTACAGTACCGACTTTTTCTGTTACGCCGCCTGCTGAGATTAATGCTGCACCTGCAGCTGCAGTGAACGGGTTAGATGTCATTGCCTGACCGGCAATAATCATACCCTGTCCAACTTTCTGGGTAATTTGACCAACCTGTGAAACTGTCTGGCTTATATCATCAATTTTTTCTGCTACTTTTAATACTTTATCAGATGTCTTCTGATTAGCTTCAAGACCTTTCTGTTGTTTCAAATAGTATTTTGATTGAGATAAAGTTACTCTGTTCATTGTGGCAATACGTTTGCCTGTAGCTTCCTGAAGTTTTTGTATGTTAGCTCCGCTTGCAGTCATTGCATCAGATTTTTGACCGATTTTTTCAGAAAGCTCCTGAATCCTTTCAGCATTACCTCCGCCTGTTGAGGCTACTGAATTATTCTTTTTAACTCCGGGTTCACTTGCTTCGCCTGCAAGTTTGAGTGAAAATGCACTGTTCTCTCCAACTCCGGTGCTGTCTGCTGTCAGGGATTCAAGTTCAGATTGCATTGATGCAATTTCCATTTGTGCATCATTAATATTCTGTGTTTCTTTTAATATTTTAGCCTGATTTGATTGAACTTCTTTTGTTCCTTTTTGGATTTGTTTATTAAAAGACTTTTCAGATTTTTTCAAATCTTTGTTCAATTTTGTTGATTTTTTGGACAAGGTATTCATCTGCTGGGTATTTTTTTCGGTCTGGGCTTGTCCTTCCTTTACAGATTTCTGATCAGCCTTTGCATCATTTGCCATCTGTTTTCCTTCAGAAACACTGGCATGACCGCCTTCACTTCCTGGTGAGGCGGTTTTACTTGAAGAACTTTTGCTATCCACACTGCCCTTGCCGCTGGCAATGCTTTTCAAGTTATTCATTGAATTTTCATATTCTTGTTTCGCAACATCTGATTTCTTTTCTTCCAGCTTTTTCATTTTTATTCTTGCACGGGCTTTTTCAATAAAGTTCATGCTCTGCATGTCATTTTCAAGATCAGAAATTGCATTTCTTATATCTTTTGTTGTTTTTAACTTATCAATATCTTCGTAAGACTTTTGTGCGTCATTGAGCTTGTCTAAATTTGAAGAAGTTGTTGAGGCTTTTGTACTTGTAGAACTTGTTTTGTTTGAAGAGTTTGGAGCAGGAGCATTAAAAACAGAACCGTTCTTAGTCATATAAGCCGGTTTATTTGCTTCAGCAGTTTTCCCGCTCTTTTTTGCAAGGGCGAGTTTGACTAAATCAGCCTTATTCAGATTATTTACGTTGTTAACACTCAAAGTAAAGCTCTCCGAATTTTATACTCTCTAAATATATAAAGTTTCCCTAAAATGCCTGATTTCACCATGTTTGAAGTTTGTTACATTTGTTAATATTTACATTATTAGTTTTGGATTTGCTTAAAATTTTTATTTTTGATAAAATTTTTATGTGTTTTAGTCAGTTAATTTTAGAGGGAGATATAAACATGAAATTAATGGAAGGTAAAAAAGGGGTTATTTTTGGAGTATCAAATACTCATGGTATAGCCTACGCTATTGCAAAACAGCTTCATGAAGCTGGTGCAGATATTGCATTTACTTATGCAGGCGATGCAATGGAAAAACGCGTAAGACCTCTTGCAGAAGAAATGGGCGCAAAAATCATCATGAATTGTGATGTTACAAAAGAAGACGAGGTTGCTGCTGTATTCAAAGAATGTGAAAAAGTTTACGGCAAAATAGATTTTGTAGTTCATGCAGTAGCATTTGCTGCAAAAGAAGATTTGCAGGGCAGATTTATTGATACATCACGTGCCGGCTGGGACTTGGCAATGGGTGTAAGCGCTTACTCTTTAATTTCTCTTTGTAAACATGCAGAACCTATTATGAATGAAGGCGGATCAATTTTTGCTCTTACATACCTTGGTTCAGAGTACGTTGTTGCAAATTACAACATTATGGGTGTAGCTAAAGCAGCATTGGAATCTTCTATGAGATATTTGGCAGCAGATCTTGGCAAGAAAGGTATCAGAGTTAACTGTATTTCTGCCGGTGCTGTTAAAACCCTTGCAGCTAAAGGTATTTCAGGCTTCGATAAGATGCTTAAAGCTGCTGTTGCAAAAGCTCCTCTCGGAAGAAATGTTTCTTTGGAAGATGTTGGTAAAGCCGGCTTGTATTTGGCTTCTGATTTGTCAACAGGCACAACAGGTCAAATTTTGTATGTTGACTGTGGATGCCACGCTGTTTATGCTTCTCTTGAAGAAATGGAAATTATTGCAAATTCTATTCCAAAAGCATAAATGCAAAATTTATGAAAAACTAAAACAGAGCCATATACGGGCTCTGTTTTTTTTTATTGTTCAGTCTGAGAGGAATATATGTTTAATATATTTCGTAATTTTCGTTTATTATAATACTTTTTGTCCACGAAGGTATATGTTTTAGTTTTGGTATTAATTATAAATAGAGCAGGTTCTTCTTCTACATTGAATAATTTTGCAAAATCTTCATTCTCTTTATATCTGGTATTGAGAATACAAAAATTGTATTTGCCTTTAAATTCTTCATATACCATCTGACCTATTGGAGCCAGTCTTACAAGTGAAAAAAGGTGGTTGGAATTAGCAAAAATAAGCAAAAATGGTAAATCTTGATTAAGTGCCTGCCAGTAAGGCATTCCAAGCTGGGATTTGTTCAGATAGGAATTGATTTCCTGCTGTGAAATATCTGCCGGAAGCCCTGATGGAATTTCGAATGCCTTCACTGTTTGCGACATAAATAGACATAGAATAATACTTAAAAAAATCTTTTTCATAACAATGTTATACTACAATAATCAGAAGTTTTTATAATTCAATCAGTGGAAATATGGGCTGGCGCGGAAGGTAAAATTTGCTAAATATCTCTTTTATAATTCGGCTTTTTGTGCTAAGGTTTTGATATACGGATAATAAAAGAGGGATTTATAATGACAGCAACTAAAATAGACGATTTACCTACAGTTTATGATGCAAAGGAAACCGAAGAAAGAATATATAAATTCTGGGAAGACGGTGAATTTTTTAAGGCTGATGCAAAAAGTAAAAAGCCGCCTTATTCTATCGTAATTCCGCCGCCTAACGTTACAGGCGTTCTTCATATGGGTCACGCGTTAGATGAAACTTTACAGGACATTCTTACCCGTTATCACAGAATGAGCGGCTATGAAACCCTGTGGCTTCCTGGTACAGACCACGCCGGTATTGCTACACAAAATGTTGTTGAGAAAAAATTGCGTGAAAGAGGTCTTTCCCGTCACGATTTGGGCCGCGAGAAATTTCTGGATGAAACATGGCAGTGGGCAAATGACCATAAATCTGCAATCCTTGACCAGTGTAAACGTTTAGGTGCTTCTTTCGACCGTTCAAGAGAAAGATTTACTTTTGATAAAGGCTGTTCTGATGCAGTTAAAGAAGTATTTATTAAACTCTATGAGAAAGGGCTTATTTATAAAGGCAAATATATTGTAAACTGGTGCCCTCGCTGCCAGTCTGCAATTTCTGATGTTGAAACCGAATATGCAACTGAACAGGGGCATATGTGGGAAATTTCATATCCTCTTAAAGGTGAATCCGGAGCAATTATTGTTGCAACAACACGTCCTGAAACAATTTTCGGAGATGTTGCCATTGCTGTTCATCCGTCTGATCATAAATACTCTGAACTTATCGGCAAAACAGTTATAATCCCTCTTTCAGGCAGAGAAATCCCGATTATTGCTGATGAGTATGTTGACAAATCTTTTGGTACGGGTGCGGTTAAGATTACCCCTGCTCATGATCCAAATGACTTTGAAGTTGGTAAGCGCCATGGCTTAAGCCCTGTGTGGGTTATAGACGAAGAAGGCAGGATGAAAGCCTGCGGAGCTGTTCCTCCGGAACTTCACGGGCTTGATAGATACGAAGCCAGAGAAAAAATTATTGGAATGCTTTCTTATAATAATTTTCTTCTCAGAACACGCGATCATGAACACAATGTTGGTAAATGCCAGCGCTGCGGAACAACAATAGAACCGCTTCTTTCAGAGCAATGGTTTGTAAAAATGGAGCCTCTTGCAAAAGAAGCTATTGCAGCAGTAAAAGACGGAAGAATTAAGTTTGTTCCAGAACGTTGGGAAAAGAATTACCTCGGCTGGATGGAAAATATACGCGACTGGTGCATTTCCCGTCAATTATGGTGGGGGCACCAAATCCCTGCATATTACCATAATCAGACAGGCGAAATGGTTGTTGCAAAAGAAAATCCGGATCCTTCAATGTATACTCAGGACAGTGATGTTCTTGATACGTGGTTTTCATCAGGATTGTGGCCTTTCTCAACTATGGGCTGGCCGGATACTGAAAGCGAAGACTTTAAAAAGTTCTATCCGACATCAGTTCTTGTCACCGGATTTGATATTATATTCTTCTGGGTTGCCAGAATGATAACAATGGGGCTCGAATTTACAAAACAAGCACCTTTCCCTGTTGTATATATCCATGGGCTTATTAGAGATGAAAAAGGTCAGAAAATGTCTAAGTCAAAAGGCAACACAATTGATCCTGTTAAAATTATTGACAAATACGGCTCTGATGCCCTTCGTTTTACAATGACTTCTCTTTGTACTTACGGTGGTCAGGATATTAAAATCAGTGATGAAAGATTTGAATACGGCAGAAATTTCGCTAATAAAATCTGGAACGCATCAAGATTTGTGCTGATGAACCTTGAGGGTGTTGACAATAAAGAAATTGATTTTGATAATCTTACTATTGCAGATAAATGGATTTTGGATAAGCTAAATTCTACTGCTAAGGAAATTAATGATAATATCAAAGATTACAGAATCGGCGAAACCGCCCATGTTTTGTATGATTTCTTCTGGAATTCTTACTGCGACTGGTATGTTGAAATCGCAAAAATTCAGTTACAAGATGCTGAACTGAAGGCTAATACCCAGCGCGTATTGAGATATGTTCTTGATATGTCATTAAGGATGCTTCATCCAATTATGCCTCATATTACAGAAAGCGTATGGCAATTAATTCCGCATGGTATTTCTGAATATGACGAGGGAACTCTTGCTAAGGCAATTATTGTTGCAAAATTCCCTGTATATGAAGAAAAGCTTGCATTTCCTAAAGAAGCTGAAGAAATGGAACTTGTATTTGAAACAATTAAATCTTTGCGTAATGTCCGCCAGAGCTTTAATATCTCAACTTCACTGAAAGTAGATATTGAGATTAGAGCAGATAAAGACGAAAAACCTGTATTTGAAGCAATTGAATCATATATCAAGCGCCTTGCAAAAGTAGAAAATATAACCTATGCAGATGTTAATGCTCCTGTTCCGCAAAAGACGGCAACTGCAGTTGTTTCTGCTTCAAAAATTGTTCTTAACCTTGAGAACCTGATAGATTTTAATGAAGAGATTAAACGCCAGCAGAAAAAGTTGGATAAGCTTACAGGTGAAAAGAGATCTCTCCAGGGCAGAATTGATAATCCGAAGTTTGTTGCAAATGCTCCGAAAGAACTTATTGAACAAACCAAGGAAAGAATTGCTGAAATTACAATTCAGGAAAATGCTATAACTGAATTAATAGCTTCATTAAAAGCATAAACCAAATTAATATTTAGCCGGATGGGTATTTCTATCGGAAATGCCCGTTTTGAGCTGTAAAAATTGGTTAAAAAATGTTAAGGGAAGTTAAAAAACCTTTACATATTGACAATCGTCTGCTAAAATAGTAGCAACGTTAATAGATTATGTCTTAGACAATGGAGTAAAGATGACATCAAGTGAATTAGATTTTGAAGAATTGCTGAAGAAATATGATTACAATTTTCAAAAAGGCGATTTAGTAAAAGGTATCGTGTGCGGATACGATGGTCAAGGGGTTATGGTTGATATTGGTGCAAAAACTATTGCAGTAGTCCCAACCAGAGAAGCAGTTGACAAAGATGAAAAAGTTGAGGAAAAATTTGAAAAAGGCAAAGAATATGAATTTTTAATCATCAGAGAAGAAGATGAAGACGGAAAATTCCTTCTTTCACGTAAAAAAGTTGATTTTGCATATGCCTGGAAAGAGCTTGAAAAAGCAAAAGCTGCTGAAGAAACTATTCTTGGCACAATTGCCGGAATTGTTAAAGGCGGTATTTTAGTTGAAATTTCCGGTGTAAGAGGTTTTGTTCCTTCTTCACAGCTCCGTACCAAAGAAACTGATTTGGAAGTCGGCTCAAAAATTGAACTTAAAATTCTTACTCTTGACAGCCAGCAGAATAACTTTATTCTATCTAATAAAAAAGTATATGAAGATAGCGCTGTAGAAGCAAGAAAAAATGTATTCTCCCAGATTGAACCTGGACAGATTGTTAAAGGTGATGTTGTAAGAATTACCGATTTCGGTGCATTCATTGATTTGGGCGGCATTGACGGCTTGCTTCCTTTGTCCCAGTTGTCCTGGAGATGGATTGATCATCCAACTGATATTCTGAGTGTAGGTGACAAGATTGACGTAGAAGTAATTGCAGTTGATCATGAAAAACAAAGAGTATCATTGAGTTTGAAAAATCTTGAACCTGATCCATGGTTAGAAGCTGAAAAACAAATAAAAGAAGGCGATAAAGTTGAAGGTACTATAACAAGAATTAAGCATTTTGGCGCGTTTGTCGAAGTATTCCCTGGTGTAGAAGCATTGCTTCCTCACAACGAAGTTGTTGAGCTTCAAAACCAAAATGGCAATATTCTTCAGGTAGGTGATAAGGTTATGACTTATATCCTTAAGTTTAACCCTACAGATAAGCGTATTGCATTGACTGTTACAGAGCCTAAAGCTGAAAATCAGGCTGAATAATCCATAAAGAATATTAAAAAAAGAACTGCCTTTAATAAGGCGGTTCTTTTTTTATTCTGTTACAAAACTTATAAAAAACTCAAATGTAACAAAATGTAAAGTCAGATTTCAATGTGCCCGAAATTCAATTATACTCTGAGATATGATATGATATGATATGATGGGATGGGGTGAAGTGTAGTCAACAATTTCCGCTCCAATAACTTTACTCATTTATAAGAAAAAATAAATACGAGTGAAGTTAAAAATTTAAGGAGATTGAAATGACAGTTGACAAATCCCGCGGCATCACCGGTAGTGATGGTGTGCAAAATTCTAATGCTTCAAAAAATGTAAAACAGAAGCAGGAAACAAAACCAAGCGTTAATATTGATATGACAAATGGCGCTAAAAATGTTCCGCAAAACCCTTTGGATTTTATTGAACAGATTACAGGTAAAAAACCTTTTGAGGAGGGTTCTCCTGAACTGCTCCAGTTCCAGAAGATTAACGAAGAATTGAGTGCAAAATATGACAAAATGTCACCTGAAGAAAAAGCTCAGTTTGACAAAGAAGCTGAAACTGCACTTAAAAACCATTTGAATGAAATTACAAAAGATCCGACAGCTGTGGATAAATATCTTGAAGGATGGAAAAGAGATTTTAAAGATGTTGACGGTGTCGGCAGCGCAATAGGTGCTGTTGTAAAACGTACACGGGATGGCTTTAAATCTCTGGATACAGTTAACCCGTTGACTTATATAAAAGAGCCTATTAAACAAGTTGCGGAAAAAGTTGACGAATTAGTTAGTGATGGTGATCCTTCAACCATGACAGCAGGCGAAAAAATTTGGAACGCAGCTAAAGGCGCAGGTAATGTCGCTGACTATCTAACCTCTACAGAAGGTTTATGGGTTGCAGGTGCAACAGTTTTAACCGCAGGAACAGCAATGGACGCAGCTTTAACTGCAGCTCCGAAACTTGCCGCCGCAGCTCCTGCTGCTAATGCCGCTCTTGGTACAGCCGGTGTTGGTATTACCGGTAAAGGTGTTTATGATGTAGCAACTGCTGAAAATGAAGATGAGGCACAGAAAGGCGGTGCAGAAATTTTGACCGGCGGGCTTATGGCAGGTGGTGCGGTTGCATCAGCTAAAAGCTCATTATCAGCTGCCAGAAGTGCAGGTGTTGAAGCCGCTGATCCAGCAAAATTATCTACAATGGGTGCTGTAAAAGAAAACTTTAGAGTTGCAGGAGAAGGCTTAAAAGTAGCTACTGGGCTACAGGCTCCGTCAATGTTTACAAAAATCCCTGCTTCAGCTATTCGTTTTGAAAGTAAACCTAACCAGGTAGAGGCATATCAGACTACAGGTAAACCTGACGGAATTGTTTTTGAAAAAGATGGTAAACTCTATGTTCCTAATAAATGGAATCCGGAAGCTCCTTATGAAGTGAAAGACGGATCTATAATTATGATTTATGATAAAGCAGGCGGTGACTTTGCTGTTTGCGATCCAAAAGTTTTCTCAAAAACCTATATAAATTCAAAAGGTAATTATAACGCAATGGATGGAATAAAACCCGGAGAAACAATATCAGCTACAAAAAAAGCTGTCGGCGGGTTTGAACTTTTACCGGAAGGTACTAAAGTTAAGACGCTTGAAGGCGAAGTCGTTGTAAAACACGGGCAAGCTGTTATGTATGACGTTGATGGAAATCCTTATGTAGGCGATATTGAAAAATCTCTATTAAAACGTAATGTTCCTGTTGGTGACGAAGCCGTAGAAGCTTTTGAAAAGCTCAAAACCGGTGCATTACAAACTCCGGCACCTCAAAATCTGGAACAGGCTCGGAATGCAGCTTTAGCCGAAATTCCTGATAAATTAAAGAATGAAGCTCTTGAACTGTTTAATAATAATGCCAGTATGAGGCGAGATGGAAAAGAAATTTATGTAAACTATAAGGGCAAGTATGATCATATGGATGACTATCTGTTCTTCGGGAATGCAAATCGTATGAAGTTTGATATTCTGAGTCAGCATGGTATTGATATTAAGATTTCTGATATGGCTTATCAAGGATCGCGTATACAAAGTGCCTGGTATGTCGAAAATGGAAAAACTACTATGCTTCCAAAAGAAGAGTTCAAAATTATGGAATTTGTTAATTCTAAATTAAAGGAATTAGCTCAATAATAAAATTTAAGGCGCGGTAGATTTACCGCGCCTTTTAATATAAAACAGCTGTTTTTTGTCAGCATGTAAAGTAATGTAAATATGAATTTAGGATAGGCTAAAATACACTTATACTCTGAAATAGGATAGAATAGGACGGGGTGGGACGGTATGCAAAAAAAATTTTTCTTCATTTTATAATTATCATAACAGAAAATGGAGGTAATTTAATGGAACTTGAATGCAGAGTAGTAAAGCGTAATGGTGAAAGTTTTTTATATCGAAAATATAATGATACAGCTTATTTGAGCAAAGCTGCAAATCCTGGTATAATTTTACAGAAAAAACGATATGAATGCGGACTTATAGAGCGGGAAGATTTTGTTAATAACAGATTTTCATCAATCCCTTCTCATATGAGGAAGGATGCTGTTGATTTTACAATAAAAGACAATAATCTTTTAATTACAGGCAAACTTAAAAAAGGAAAAATGGCATCTCTTGGAGATTTTATTTTGCCGGAGAAAAACCAACTGACAGAATTGAATTTTGGACCTATGGCAAAACGTTTTATGAAAAAGACTATCAAATATATTCAAGATATGATCTAATTCCTCTTTTTATAAAATAGAATAAATATATGAAATTTGTATATCATCCTCCGTTAAACGGAGGATTTTTATTGTAGGTACTGTATAAATTTTTTAATATTACCGTATAATTTATTATAGTTATGTTGACTTTTTCAAAAACATAATTATAAACAAAAGTGTAGTAGATAATTCAGTTTAAACATGAAGGAGAGTGCCTTATGGGTATGGCAGCGTCACAGGCTAGATATTTAGGTTTAACCGCCAGAAAAACAAACGTTGAATATGAAGGACAACAGATTAACCAGGCTCGTACTGCACTGGCAAATCAGAGCGCAAATACTTTTAATGATTTGCTTGCATTAGAAGTTCCTACAGCTCCTAGTACTCAGGATTATACAACTATGAAATATACATATACAGATGGAACTTATGATGAAGAAATTTCAAGCATGTCAGAGCTTCATGATGATCCGGATGGTTATAATTATCTGGTTACACACTTCCATTTTGCGGATGTATTTACCGGAATTCAAAACAGACTTGCAAATCCTCAGGTTGTAGAAGGTGATGTTTCTACAAAAGGTACAACTTCAAGAGATGATATAGATTACCTTGAACAGCCTACTTATACTGTAAACGGGTTTGAAGCTACTACTTATGATCCTGCTAATGCTGCACAGAAAGATATTTTTGACAGATTATCAGCACAATATCCTGATATGAATGCTGATGATATGATGACATATACAGATGCTGACGGTACACTTCACTTTGTTTCCCGTACAGAACTTGGCGGAACCGGTGATATTAAGGATAGATATATTGATCCTTTGACTGACACTGAATCTGAACAAACAACAAACAGAACTAATATTACTGCAACAGAGCCTATTAACAAGACATATACAGTTAATGGTCATCCTGTCACAGCATATGACCCGACAAATCTTGAACAGAAAAAGGTGTATGATAAATTAGCTTCAGATTACCCTTCAATTGGTAATGATGCGTCAGATTTGCGCTGCTATACAGATGATGATGGTAATTTACACTTTGTTTCACAGGCAGCTCTGGAAGGTACAGAGGATATTACAGACTACTATGTAGAAGCAGGGGTTCCGACTTATGTAGGCAACTGCGAGCTGAAAAAATATGACTCTACTGATCCTGATATGAAAGCAGCTTATGAACAAATTCTTAAAGATTGGCCGGATACAGATTTTGCTCTGGCAGATCCTGATGATATTTATGTCTGGGAATGGCAGGGTGAAACAAGGTTTGCCTGTGCAAAAGATTTAACAAGTTCTTCTATAAGCGGTCCGGATCAGTCACTTCCTACAGAAAATCAGGATAGGCTTACATATTATACAGCACAGAATGTCAAGACAAAAATCGAAGTTACTGAAAAAGCAATGATTGACCTTGATGAGAGCGGTCGCCCGCAGTCAATAAAATATCAGGATTCTTCAGTTGTTCATTATCTGAATACCGAAACAGAAACAGATGAGGCAGCTTATCAAGATGCAATGAACCAGTACAACTATGATATGCAGGTTTATGAAAAGGCTATTCAGGATATTAACGCTAAGACAGAAAAGATTCAGGAACAAGACCGTACACTTGAATTAAGATTACGTCAGCTGGATACAGAGCAGGAAGCTCTACAGACTGAAATGGAAGCGGTTAAGAAAGTTATTGATAAGAATATCGAATCTACATTCAAAACATTTGATTCATAGGTTTGAAAAAAGAGATTATAAGAGGTACAAATGGCTTATAAAAATGACAGTTACTTGGTAATAGCAAACAAATTTGGCTCCGCAAGCGGTGATGCAAAGGCAATGCTGTGGGAAACCTATGATAAACTTCGAGATCTTACAGTTTCCGGAAGCGGTACAGGTACAGGTTTTGAAATGACCGGAAGCTTCTTATACAGAATGGCAAGCCTGTTTGCTCCGTCATCTTTCGCAAATGTTTTTGGTTCGTCTGAAACAATGAACATTCCTGGTACTTCTTATTATTCCAACTTTACCGGAGCATCTTCTTACGGGATTAATTCTTTGTATAATTATTCAGGATTTCCAGGTGGGGCCGCTCCTGTTTCATGGGGGCTTGACGGTTATTCAACAGGCGGGGCAGCCGGTCTTACCGGATGGGGAACAGATACCGGTGTTGCTACAGGCTATGCGTCAAACCTTGGCGGGCTTGCTGATATTGCAAGCACTGCAGCTTACGGTGTAGGTGCTGCTAACGGATACGGCTGGCTAGGTAGAAACATTGTTCTACCTGTTGCAAGTATGATTTCCGGATGGGGCGGGATTATGCAGGCTGCTGCGCCTTACCTTGGAGAATACGGACTTCCTGCTATTGTTATGGGTAACTTAATGCAAGGTACCACTTCTGCTGCATTGGCTGCTTACCAGAATGTAACAGGAAATATTACCGCAAATGCGGATACAATTCTTTCTAACAAGGTTAGAAATATTGAAACTGTGTGCAAAATGCTTGATACACAGGGTGATGTAGTTAAGAAAATGCTGAAAGAGTCTATTGACGGTGACAGCAAAGCTATTCAGAACTTGTAATATTATGAAAAATAAAATGAAAAAGAATGTGTTGCTGAATGTTTTAAATAAAATTGTAAAATTTTATTGCGGTTTAGGTTCTCATACCCTAAACCAATTAAAGTTTCAGCCGGATGTGCCGATAAATAGTGTGGAAGGCGAGCGAACTTCAATTTCCGAACACGTTGACAGTCAGGAATTAAACAGTTAATCACTTTAGATTAAGACATGTTAAAAAATGTAACTCAAAAAAGCAATATTTTTGAAGTAATTGTTTTTATATACATGTAGGTCTAAAGTGTAAGGAGAAAAATGCTTCGAGATACTTTAGAGATGAATATAAAAAGAATACTAGACTTCTTGATATATTCAAGGAATTTCCTCATCAGGAAAAACCCTTTAAAGGCAATGGCAAATTCATTTGTAGATGGTTTAAAAGAATTTCTGACAATGAAAAAGAAGTTAAAAATGGCTCAATACAGATTGAATTACCACCAGCATCAGTTCCAGAAAATGGAAAGGTTAATTGCAGAAAATAACCAACATAGCTTCTTAAAGGGGAATAACCTGAACGAAACCAGATAAAGGAAGTAGAATATGGGTGTCCTCACAGATACAATCAGAATGCAATATCTGAATAACGTCAAAATGGATTTGGAGTACAAAATCCAGCTTGTTACTCAGACAAGAATGGGCTTGACACAAACCGGCAATGACTTAATGCAGATTGGCACCGATTATGATCCTGATTCGCCGATTGTAAAAACTTTACAGCAGCGTCAGGCTAAATTAAAACTTCTTGAACAAAAACTTGAACAGCAAATGATACAATATCAGACAAGACTTAAGATGGTAGAAACAGAACTTGCTTCTTGCCGTCAAAGACTTGATAAAAATATTCAGCAAGCATTTACTTATTAATAGTTTAAATAAGTATAATTTAGTATATTGCTAATCTCTGAGTTATGATTTATAATAAAAAAGCAGAGGAAAAACTAAACATCAGTAGTGGCAATCAGAGCGCCAAACAGGTACAAGAAAAGAAGCAGTCGGCACATTTTAAGTAACTAAAAAGCTTTTTTCGGACACGCTCCCGTGCTGCTTCCGCTATTGCCTCAAAAAGTTTTTTAGTTACTTAGAAGAAGGCACTGCCAAAGAAAAACAAATAGATAAAATAAGGAAAAAATATTTGTTTTCGAAACGATAGCGGGAACGAAGTGAGAGCGTGCTTGAGAAAATAAATATTTTTCCTTAAAAAA
>ULUV01041567.1_pt1 | contig 56576 bp, 50 predicted proteins | sample 1958921 | NCBI WGS metagenome assembly ULUV01 (sample SAMEA4835772, study PRJEB28245) | human gut metagenome | biome: gut microbiome; material: fecal sample | place: Denmark | collected 2008
CATCGGCAAGTACAAGTGCCTCAACAAGTGCAAGCACATCGGCTAGTACTAGTGCATCGACAAGTGCAAGTACATCAGCAAGTACGAGCGCCTCAACCAGCGCAAGCACCTCAGCAAGCACAAGTGCAAGTACATCAGCTAGTATCAGTGCTTCGACCAGCGCAAGTACCTCAGCAAGCACCAGTGCATCGACAAGTGCAAGTACATCGGCAAGCACAAGTGCATCAACAAGTGCAAGTACATCGGCAAGTACCAGCGCATCAACAAGTGCAAGTACATCAGCTAGTACGAGTGCATCAACGAGTGCAAGTACATCGGCAAGCACCAGCGCATCGACAAGTGCAAGTACATCAGCAAGCACAAGTGCATCAACAAGTGCAAGTACATCGGCAAGTACTAGCGCATCGACAAGTGCAAGCACATCAGCAAGCGAGAGTGCCTCAACCAGCGCAAGTGAGTCAGAGAGCACATCAGCAAGTGAGAGTGAATCAACCAGTGCAAGTGAGTCACTCAGCACAAGCGAGAGCATCAGCACAAGCACAAGTACGAGTCAGAGTCAGTCAGCTGCAAATGTGGTACCGACACCGGCTCCTGCACCAGCACCGGCAGTAGACAATGCTCCTGCACCTGCAACAACTATCACACCGGTTGCTACACCTCTTGCAGCAGCTACACCTCCGGCAGCACCAGCACCAGCAGCTCCTGCGGCACCGGCAGTACCGAATACACCAATTCAGGATGCACAGGTTCCACTTGGAGTAAATGAGGATGAAGATAATCTTCAGAACATCGAGGATGAGGATACACCTCTTGCAGCAGGCGGAACAGCCAAGGACGGTATCAAAACATGGTGGTGGTGGATTGCAGCAGCAGTTGCAGCTATCACAGGAAAGGGTGTTTATGACAACCGCAGAAGAAAACCTGCAAAGAGCGACGATTCAGAAGATAATTCTGATGAGAAATAAATAATTAATAGCAATACTAACAATATTGTTTTATAATATTAGTGACCATCTGTAGCGGATGGTCACTAATTTGTTAAGCTGTTTTGTAGTAAGACGAAATTACTTTGTGAGGAAAGGTGAATTCCTTGAAGCAGAAGGATAGTATAAAGAAGAAAAAACAAAAACAACAGAAGGAACACGTATTATTATATAAGCTTTTATATTCGTTCATGACCATGCTCGTGTACATGGTAGGCAGAAATATACCACTCTACGGGATAGATATAGATGCATATAGCAATGTAAATGTAGATGCGCAGTCCATACTTTTACAGGCTATTTCAGGTGATATGAAGAACTGTTCCATTTTCATCATAGGCTTGTGGCCGTACATGCTGGCATCCATGCTTGCCATACTGATAGTTGCAATCATGTCGCTTGACAATACAAGAAAGCTGTCACCGAAGAAGATAAACATATGGACAGTTACCATCATGATGATTATCGCAGCAGTTCAGGCATATCACAAAACACAGACACTTATGTATAGAGTTAGTGGAGATGAACTTATATGGAATAAGATAATAGTTTTCATACAGCTTATCGCGGGCATGCTGATAGTGGTGTATATGTGCGACAGAGCTACCAAGTATGGTATCGGTGGCAAGGTGAGTGTGTTCATGGTCAATATAGTCAGTGGTATGATGACCATGTTTACGGGAAAGCCGCTTGAGAAGCTGGCACTGCCTGTAGCCATAGGAGTGGCAGAGATTGCTGTCATGATAGTACTTGAGACCACTGAGAAGCGAATAGCAGTACAGAGAGTTTCCATAAACAATATTTATGCGGATAAGAACTATATCGCTTACAAGCTCAATCCTGTCGGTGCTACACCGCTTATGTTTGCGTCAGCCGCTTTTTTGCTTCCACAGTTTATGTGCAATGGACTTCATTATCTGTTTCCGGACAATGCTGATATTCAGTGGTGGATGGACAATATGAGGCTCACATCACCGCTTGGAATTGTAGTATACATGGTGATTATATGTCTGCTTACAATTATCTTTTCTATGGTTATGCTGTCTCCGGGCAGGACAGCAGATGATCTGCTTAAGTCGGGTGATTCTATACAGGATATATATGCAGGAAAGCCTACGAAGAGATATCTGATTGGCACAGTGCTCAGCTTTTCCGTTATAAGCTCAATCATTATCTGTATATGTCAGGGTGGACCGCTGTTTTTACAGTTTGGAGGATATGTGGACGCATCACTTGCTATGCTGCCGTGCTCTATCATGATGACGACAGGTCTTTGGATTTCGCTGTACCGCGAGGCAGAGGTGTACCGGAATATGGACAGATATCATACATTCATATAGCTCCCGGCGCTTTGAATTAAGAATTAGGAGGAATCATAATGCTATATTTTATACCGGCATGGTATAAACAGAATATGTGGTGCGAAAACGAGCAGCAGTGGTATATGCGCAGGCTCAAGTCAGAGTTTGACGAGACTATAAAGCAGATTACTCTTTTTCATAGAAATGTGTACAGACCTTACAGGATTCTTGTGCTCGGATACTCGCCAAATTTCAGACATTTCCTACACAGGCAGGGCATGTACCGTTCGAAGTACTGGTCATGCTTTGATGCGATAGCACAGGTCAGGAGAAAGAAGGTCGCTGTGCTGTCATATCACGATATCAAGTGGCCGAAGGGGCTGGAGTTTGTGTATTCGCCTTTTTCTATAATTGCTTTGCAGGGCGATGTGAAGTATGCACAGGTAGAGTTTGGTGAGGATGGCAATCCGATATCCATAGATATGTTTGAGGATGGCAAAATCTGCAGGCGCAACTATTATGATGACAGAGGCTTTGTTTCCAGTACTGTTATCTACGAAAACGGCATAGAGCAGTATCAGGATTTTTTGATGGAAAACGGCATCTGGAAGATACGTGAGTATAAAAATGATGGTCATGTGGTTGTCAATCAGACATGCCCTGACTATGATGTGGTGCCTGATGCCAAGAGCGGCAAAGCAGGTGAGCCGGTTGAGATGCGCTTTACAAAGGCTGAATATGACAGCCTCGAGGCGGTTATCGAAGAGGTATTTGCAAGCTATGTGAATCTCACAAGGCAAAATGACAACTTTTTCGTGGCGATGCATCCGCTTCATATCAGGGTTGCAGAGCATGTGCTTAAGGGGAAAAGGATTATTGCTACATTTTTTGAAAACAGATTTGATTTCACGCAGACATCACTGGCAGCGGATTTTTTAGAGCATGCGGAAAATATCATTACGGATTCTGATTATACGACGAAGCTTATTATGGAAAATCTGGGTGCAGTAAATAACAAGCCGGTCAGATTAAATATCACAGATATTCCGCCATATGATACCAGGATGGACTTCGGTATCAGCTCGCAGCTTCGTGTGCAGAACATACTCGTGCCGGTTGATGGACTGACTGAGGATGCATTTGCTCGGATTATAAAGGGGCTTGCGGATTATCTGACCATTAATGACCTTGCGAGAGTTCATTTCTTTACAAGAGATGCCTCATGGGGGCATGAGGATGCTATAAAGAATGATACGGTAAAGCTTCTTGATAGTATGGGCTATGATTCCCGTTTGGTAACAGGCGATGGTGAGGCAGCTCTCGGCTTTGGCGGCAGCGGGGCTGATGCATTTGCCGAGAATGAGCTGGGGGATATAGAAAAAACGGTGGAGCAGAGATTTTTCGTGGATGTATGTGTGGATGAGCGTGATATCAGCAAGTGTATCAACGAGCAGAGAGTCATCCTCGATATGAGAGGCACGATGGATGTGTTCGTCTATGTCACAGCTATCAGCAAGGGCGTGCCGAGAATCAGCCTGAGTGCAGACCAGTTTCTTGTTTCAGGGAAAAACGGAATGGTCATAGATGATTTTTCTGATATCGGAAGGAGTCTGACCTATTATCTGGACAGCTTTGAAAACTGGAATCAGGCATTGGTGGAGTGCTATGAGCTTGGTCAGAAATATACCACATCGGTGCTGCTTAAGAAGTGGAGAAAGGTGCTAAATTTCAGTGAGTAAGATTCATGTTTTATATGTTGGCAATGACGACTGGACAACTAAATACAGCATTCCGGACAATATAGAGTTTGAAGTGTACGAGTCTGATGAGAGTGAACCCTCGACAAACAGACCTGCGAGAAAGCTCATGGATTTAGTTATTCTTGACAGGGATATAACACTTTCAGAGGAAAAGAAATTTACGAAGTTTACAAGGGGCTACTGTCTTTTTGCTACGGAAAATGTGCAGATGCTAAACAGCGCGACGAGCAGATATTTCAAGGCACGAATGGGACAGTATCTGTATACCGGCGATGTGCAGTATTTTCTGGCTCATGAGGTGAGAAATTATTATCCTAATCCGTATGGTGAGAAGTTTAATCCGGCCAAGCTTGCTATCAGTGATTCTTTTACAGGAAGGGTATCATGTGAAGGAAACTATAACCTGCTTTTGGAGGGAGAGTTTGGTGAGGATTTTTCACAGATTGCATACTGGAGATACAATATCCCTGTTTTTGAGGGACAGTGTATTGATATGTATCTTGAGTATGAGAAAACAGGTGATGTAGAGATTAAGCTTAGATTATTTCAGTTCTACTACGGCTCGATTGGTGATATTAAGCAGGTCTGGGAGCTTGACGAGGAACAGCTGCAGGATGTTTTTTGCATAGATAATGAATCAGATCAGGGTCCTGTTTTTGTTTCTATCCTTGCAAGGGGCACCGGCAGCCTGAATATCATATCATTGCACGACAGACATTCACGCCGTGGACACGGATTTTTCCTGCCCGGAGGTGAGAGGCTTGTCTCCTCTAAGGGAGAGGAAGTGTTTGTATACTTTGAGAAGGGCGATATGAAGCCACCGCTTGCTGTCTATTTCTCAGGCTACAGGACTCAGGAGGGCTTTGAGGGCTACTATATGATGCGAGGCTTTGGATGTCCGTTTATTCTTGTGACAGACCCAAGAAGTGAGGGTGGAGCCTTTTATCTGGGAGATAGTGAATTCGAGCAGATGATTACGGATTATGTGACTGATAAGCTCAATGAGCTTGGCCTTACTAAGGATGAGCTCGTGCTCTCAGGAGCTTCAATGGGAACCTTCGGTTCACTCTACTATGGCTCAAAGCTTTCACCACATGCACTGCTTCTTGCAAAGCCACTTGCCAACATGGGAAATGTAGCACGAAACGAACGAATTCTTAGAGCCGGAGGCTTTGCAACCTCGCTTGATATTCTGATGAAAAATTATGACAATCTCTCTGACGAGGCGATAGAGCAGCTAAACAACAGGATGTGGGACAGATTCGACAGTGCCGACTGGTCGCAAACAAAGTTCATCATCTCATATCTGTATGAGGATGATTACGACCCGGATGGTTATCCGAGCATTTTGTCGCATCTGAAGTCGAGCGGTGTTGAGGTATATGGCAAGGGCTCACACGGCAGACATACTGATAATTCGGCAAATGTCATGGCATGGTTCAAGAGCCAGTACAATAATCTGCTGCATGATGATTTTTCAAGATAAGCAAATAAACGTTGCCGGTCACACTGTCAGGTGTGAACAGTGACAGGAAAACAAACATTAAGTGAACAATAGTAAGACAGGTAAGTATTATGTATGGTGACACATGGCAGGTCCGCTGGAAGGAATTTCTATCGGACTCGTATGTATATGGATCAAAAATTGAATTTAACGAGGATGGTTCAGTTTCCTATAAGAACCGCCTCATGCCGCCGGGCACGGTGATTCACACATGGTATTCTATGACGAATTTCCAGGGGAATAGGATAGAACCGTCGCTTCCACTCATCGATGGAGAGCGGGCATATTCCATTGCGGTGAATATTGACTATCACAACAGTGAGAGTGAGGCACTGATGCTTCGTATCATATTTTTTGACAGGTATGATGTACAGGCGCAGAGTATTATTGTCCGCGATAAAAAGGCGTTTTTCATGCCGTCCATCAGGACCTACAGCTACAGGATAGAGCTGATAAATGGTGGAAATGCTGATTTTACATTCAAATCACTGGTGATTAAAGAGGTTTCAGAGGAAGAGTTTGATGCAGAGCAGGAAAGAATTGAGAGACTTAAAGAGGACTCTAACAAAAGTAAGAAAAAGCGAAGAAAAAATAAAAAATCTAAGTGATGAAGAGCTTTCTGCACTGACAGAGCAGTTTAAGAGCAGGTATAGCGATGGGGAATCGCTTGAATCGCTTATGCCTGAGGCTTTTGCAGCTATCTGCGAGGCTGATTACAGGGTGCTTGGAAAGAGACCGTATGATGTGCAAATCTTAGCGGCAGCAGCTCTTCACGGTGGATATCTCGCTGAGATGAATACAGGTGAGGGAAAGACTCTATCTGCCACGATGCCGCTTTATCTGAATGCGCTGACCGGCAAGAGCTGTATGCTTGTTACCACGAACGAGTATCTGGCATCGCGAGATGGTGCAGAGATGGGAGAGGTCTACAATTTCATGGGTCTTAGCTGCTCATATCCGGATGCGGATGATACAAAAAAGCAGGATGATGATGAGAAAAGACAGTTCTATTCGGCTGATATCATATATACCACAAATGGCACACTTGGCTTTGATTTCCTTTTTGACAATCTGGTAAAGAAAAAGGAGGACAGATTTCTCTGTGATTTCCACTATGTCATAATCGACGAGGCTGATTCGGTGCTGCTAGACTCTGCAATTATGCCGCTCGTCATATCGGGAGTGCCGAGAGTGCAGTCGAACCTGTATGATGTATGTGATTTTTTCGTCACGACACTTGTGGAGGATATAGACTATATAGAGGAGGATAAGGCCGTCTGGCTTACTCCAAAGGGTGTGAAGTTTGCCGAGAGCTTCTTTGGCATATCAAATTTCTACGGTAAAGAGAATTTTGAGATAAACAGGCATGTCACGCTTTCTCTTCGGGCGCACAAGCTTTTGAAGAACAAAAAGGATTATGTTGTCACTGACAAGAAGGAGGTAGAGCTGTTTGATGGAGCGACAGGCCGTCTCATGCACGGTGTCAAGCTGCGTGGCGGTCAGCATCAGGCTATAGAAGCGAAGGAAAAGGTGGAGATATCGCAGGAATACAGAACTGTGGCATCAGTTACCTTCCAGAATCTGTTTATGATGTTTGACAAGATGGCAGGCATGAGCGGCACACTCATGGATGCAAAGGATGAGCTTTTTGAGACCTACGGCAAGCATGTGGTGAGAATACCTACAAACAGGCCTCTTAAAAGAGTTGACAGGAAGGACAGATACTTTAAAAACGGTCATGACCAGTTCTGGACAGCAGTGGATGATGTGATAAGGCTTCACGAGACAGGCCAGCCTGTGCTTGTGGTGCTTAATTCCGTTACGGATACAGATCTTTTTTCAAGGCTTTTAATAGAGAAAAATATTCCGCACAATGTACTAAACGCAAGCAATGCTTTCTGGGAAGCACAGATTATCGCAGGCGCAGGCCAAATGAATGCGGTCACGGTTGCTACAACGATGGCAGGAAGAGGAACAGATATAAAGCTCGGAGACGGAGTGAAGGAGCTTGGAGGCTTAGCTGTCATAGGTATAGGCAGGATGAACAATTCAAGATCCGAGAGGCAGGCGAGGGGTCGCGCCGGTAGACAGGGTGATCCGGGCTTCAGCCAGTACTATGTGAGCCTGGAGGATGACATAGTGGGAGATGAGGATGATGACAAGCTGCAGCGCTATATTGATGGCAAAAAGCGTATCGGAAAGCGCAAAATAAAGCGTATTGTCAACCAGTGTCAGAAGCTTAGTGTGGAGTCTGAGGAGATGAACCGCAAGAAATCACTGCAGTATGACCAGGTCCTCCAGCGCCAGCGAGACCTAATCTACGCAACCAGAAAAAACCTGCTCGACGGCGCAAGCGTCGAGCAGGAGAAGATAGTAGGGATTGCGAAGGAGAATATCTCAGACTTCGTTAATCATTTTGACTGCATACAGAGTAATAAGAAGCATGGCAGGCGCCGTGGCAGAAAGAAAGATAGCGATAAAAATACCAATACACAGCAATACACATCCATGCTTAACAGATACATTCTTGACAACATCTCCTACAAGCTGGACGCTGGCCTGTCAAAGTCTGACATGCAAAGCGCCGCCACTGTTAGCGATTACCTGATGCTTCGCGTGTATCAGGGGCTTTCAAGACAGCGTGAGCGCATAGGCGATGAGGAGGCTTACGAGCAGTTTGTCCGTGAGGCAACTCTAAAGGCGGTGGATGATGGCTGGGTTGAGCTGATTGACTACCTTGAGCAGCTCAAGTATGCGGTAGCGGGAAGAGCATCCGCACAGAGAAATGTTATGTTTGAATACCAAAATGAGGCTTTCGAGTCGTTTTTGGATACAGAAAAAGCGGTAAAATGTAATATCATAAGGAATATTTTGCTTAGTGATGTGAAAATCGGCAAGGATGGCAGGCTGCAGGTCATCTACCCTTAAAGGTTATTATAATATAAATAGTTTGACAGATACGAGGAGAATCATATGGTATATAACTTCAATCTCGGAATAGGCTGGGCTTCAAGCGGCGTGGAGTACGCACAGAGCTACAGGGCTAATCTGCTCCGCAGGGCGCACATTCCGGCAAGGTTTGTTTTCACAGATATGTTTCCAACTGAAAATATAGAGCACATGACAAGAAATATCGGCTTTTTGGATGAGGAAGTGATATGGCTGTACACATTTTTTACAGATGTGAGGACATCTCCTGTTACATTCACTCTAAAGGAGCTTGAGGCTTCGATGGCAGAGGAGGATTATACCTTTTCCAGAGAGGGCAAGACGTGCAGGTATCAGTTTAAGGAGAGCGGCAGGTTCTACACCTGCTACATGGTTGATGATACAAGTGATCTCGTGCACAGAGTCGAGATTGTTTCAAACGGATGCCTGATCAGGAAGGATTTTTACACCTATTGCAGGACCTTCAGCGAGTACTATGCTCCGCTCGACGGCAAGGCTCATCTGTACGGCAGGACATTTTTCAATGAGGATGGCTCGGTGTGCTACGAGGAGGTCATAGAGGATGACAGCACCTTTTACAGGATTGGAGCGCAGGTGCTTTATACCAAGGCTGACCTGGTCGGCTATATGGTAAAGAGGCTTAACCTTACGGCTGATGATGTGGTGATCATCGACAGGACGACAGGCATAGGCCAGGCAATCCTCGAAAACTGTGGACCGGCGCGCGTAGGAATAGTGGTGCATGCGGACCATTTCAGCGAGGGCGGCACGGATGATGATTACATACTGTGGAACAACTATTATGAGTATTCGTTTTCACAGACTGAGCACATAGATTTTTACATCACAGCGACAGATGCGCAGAATGAGCTTATGAGGCAGCAGTTCAAGAAGTATTGTGGAAAAGAGCCTCAAGTGGTGACTATTCCGGTGGGCAGTCTGGATGAGCTTAAGTATCCGGATGAGCCGAGAAAGAGGCACTCGCTCATCACTGCGTCGCGTCTTGCGACTGAGAAGCACTGTGACTGGCTGGTGGAGGCCGTTGTAAAGGCAAAAGAAAGCGTGCCTGACATTTCACTTGACATATATGGAAAGGGTGGCGATGAGGCGAAGCTTAAGGGGCTTATCGGCAGGCTGGGCTGCGGTGATTATGTGCATTTGATGGGACAGCAGAAATTAGATGATGTATACAAGCACTATGATGCATATGTGGCAGCTTCACAGAGTGAGGGCTTCGGGCTCACACTCATGGAGGCCATAGGCTCAGGGCTTCCTATAGTGGGCTTTGATGTGAGGTATGGCAACCAGACCTTTATCGATGATGGGCAAAACGGCTACAAAATTCCAATCACCGATGAGATGGATCAGAAGGAGAAGATAAAGCTCCTTTCTGAGCGTATAGTGAGGATGTTTACAGAGGATGACATGGATGCATTTTCAGGACATTCATATGAGAAGGCCAAAGAATATCTGACTAAGGAGGTGGTTCACAGATGGATAGAGCTGTTGAAGTAACACACACGGCGGATGGTATCACACTGCTCTTTGATACATTTTCAGGCGAGAGCAAGAATCTCCTTGAGTCATTTAAGAATGCCGGTGCTGCCTTTCATGCAGCAGTCATTGAGGATGACGGTTTCCTGCCGGATGATGTGATGAGCGTGTATGGATTTTTCTTAGGCGATTACAGGAAAGCTGACAGCTTACCGGGGAAGCCGCTGTATTTCAATCAGATACAGATTCCTGATTACTGGCGCATAGAGGGAGATAATTCATCTGCGAAGGTCATGGACCGCACCAGGGAGCGAGCGAGGATATTTTTCACGGAGCCTACGCACAGGCGGCAGGTTAAGATTGTTGACTGGCTCGATGATGCCGGTCAGGTCAGGCTTTCAGAGCATTATAACAGGTATGGCGCGATCTTCTGTCACACGGTTTTTAATAAAAAGGGGCAGAAGGCACTCAGGAAGTTTTTTGATGTGACGGGCAGGGAGATGATAGTGGAAAACTTTGTCACCGGTGATATACTCGTCAGATGGCAGGATAAGGACTGGATTTTCAGAAGTAAGACAGACTTTATAGCGTTTTTCATCAGGTGCGCAGGGCTGGAGGATACAGCGGTTTATTTCAACTCGCTGTCATATCCGTTTTTTGCATCACAGGCGCTTGCGCCAAACGGCTTTCGCGACGCACTCTTCTGGCACGAGCCGGTGGGTGATGAGATACCAGGCAATATGCAGATTATACTGCATGATCAGGGAACGAGGGCAAAGCGCGTATTTGTGTCGCGCAGGGAGTCCTACGACAGGCTTATAGCACTTGGCGCTCCTTCCGATAAGGTGAAGCAGCTTGGATATATCTACAGCTTCGTCAGGGAAAATAAGCACAGGCCGCACATACTCGTATGTACCAATTCAGAGAATGTAGGTCATCTGACAGAGCTTGCGTCACTCATGCCGCAGATGCATTTTCATGTGGCGGCCATCACAGAGATGTCGTCGAAGCTTATGTCGGCAGGGCAGTATGACAATGTGTCACTCTACCCTAATGTGAAGATGTCCGTACTGGATAGTCTTTTTGAGAAGTGTGATTTCTACCTCGATATCAATCACGAGGGTGAGATAGTGGATGCGGTTCACAGAGCTTTCTTAAACAACATGCTTATAGTGGGCTATGAGGAGACCATGCACAACGCATATTACACCGCAGACACGAATACATTTAAGGAGAGCGAGTACGCTAATATGGCGGAGGCCCTCAACCTGACACTGGCTATGCCGCATCTCATTGATGAGGCGCTTGCCATGCAGAAAAAGGCTGCTGTAGCGGCTGATGCAACAGACTACATGGAAATACTCCATTTGTAGTAATACAGGGTTTATGAACAGAAAGGAGCTTAATATGAGTAAAAACACTAACAACAATCAGACAGTAGACGAGAAAAAGGGTAAAAGGACAGGGCTTACAATACTGGGCTATGTGCTTGTGATCGTGGCACTTCTTACAGTGCTTCCGGTTGTGCTTCCACCGATATTTGGCTATCATACATATCTTTCGGGCACAGACCATACAGGAAATATTTCAAAGAACGGCAGCGTGGTATATTTAAAGACTATTGACGAGGCCTCTTATAAGGATGGCAATATAGTAGCCATCGAATCAGCTGATTCATCAGGCAGAAGGGTAGATTCATACTATGTGGATTCTAATGATTCTTCTGCAAAAGAGATTGCACTTCGTGATGGAAATGGTGTATCATATAAGGTAGTTAAAGGGCAGGTTATCGCAAAGACTCCGTTTATAGGATACTTAAGCCAGCTGTGCTTTTCAGCAGTTGGAATTATTGTCACGGTAGTGATTTTTGCTGCAGGTGTAGCAATCATGATGTATGTAAACAAAATCAGCAAGGAAATCAACACCATGGTTGAACAGCAGACTGCATAGTGTGTCTGAATTCCCATCTGCGACATTAGAAAACCTGACTATTATAAAGCAGACCTTATGTTTGCGGAATAGGATAAGTGATGGATAGATACAGCGTGAGTAGGACAAAGAGGTCATTGTTTTATTTAATGATGGCCTTTTTGATTGTTGGATTTATAATTGCCGAGTGCATATTACCGAGTGAGAGAAGCCAGTCTGTAAGTGATAATAATATCACCTACGAGGGCTGCTTTACATGGGAGAAGTCCGATGGTGAAAGGGAGGCTATTGAAGTACCCGGCAGGTACGATGTTAAGCCGGGGGATACGATGGTCATAACTACTGTTCTGCCTGATGATTTCAATGCAAGTGTCATGGCAATCAGAGCATCACTTCAGACAGTCAGATTTTACGTGGATGGCAGTCTGAGAGCAGAGTATGATACAAAGGACACGAGACCCTTCGGCAAGGATTCCGCGAGCAGATATGTATTTTGCAATATGTCGGAGGATGATGCCGGCAAAGAGCTGCGCATTGAGCTGACGAGCCATGCATCCAACTATTCAGGCGTTGTAAATACAGTATACTGTGGAGATAAGAGCGATATATGGACAAATATATTTCATAACAGCTCAAGAGAGACGATTATAGCATTTTTCATTTTTTTTGCTGCTGTAGTGTCTGTTATGTTCAGTATAGCACTCAGTATTGTATACAAGACACATTTTGACATGGAGTATGTAGGCTGGTGTATGCTTCTTGGGGCAATATGGATGCTTGGTGAATCAAAGCTGCGTCAGATGCTGGTGCCGAATGCATCTGTTTTGGCGGCTATGTGCTTTGTGGTTATTCTGATTAGTCCTATTGCTGTTTCGATTTATATTGACAGCATACAGGGCGGGCGTTATACAAGAGTGTATACATGCATAGAGGCACTTGCGGCTGTGAATTTCATTGTCTGCACATCACTGCAGCTTTTTGGTGTGTGCGATTATATAGAGACTCTGCCGGCAGGACAGGGAATGCTTGCTGTCTGCTGCGTGGTCGTCATCACAACATTTATCATTGATATAATTAAACACAGGGCTTTGGGCTACAGACCTGAGATGGTTGCCATGATTGTGGCACTTGTTCTGGCGCTTATAGAGGCTGCATCTGTGTACTTTGTTGTCACTATGTCAGGTTTCTTTATCGGAACAGGCCTTATTGTGATTTTGTTTGTCAATATCATAGTCACAATAAAAAGAATCAGCGAGATAGAATACAAGCGCCAGAAGGAAGAGAGTGACAGGCTTAGAAATCAGACAGAGAGAGTTTCCCTTCAGATGATGAAGACACTTGCTGCCACAATTGAGGCAAAGGACGATTATATGAGAGGTCACTCATACAGAGTCGCAGAGTACTCTGCTCTCATAGCAAAGCAGCTTGGCTGGAGTGAGCATGATGTGGAAAATCTTAGAAATGCTGCATATCTGCATGATATCGGAAAGATTGGCGTGCCTGATACTATATTAAATAAGCCGACCAGGCTGACTGATGAAGAGTTTGCCGCCATAAAGAGCCATACTGTGATGGGCGCAGATATCTTAAAGGATATTACCCTGTTAGACCATCTGGTGGATATTGCAAGGAATCATCATGAGCGCTACGATGGAAAGGGCTATCCTGACGGACTGGTGGGAGAGGAAATACCGCTTTCTGCCCGTATAGTGTGTGTGGCAGACAGCTATGATGCCATGAAATCGCGCAGGATTTACAGGAATGCTCTGCCCGATGAAGAAATCCGAAGGGAACTTTTGGATAACTGCAGTACTCAGTTTGATCCGCAGATTTCGCGTATGTTTGTTGATATGCTTGACAAAGGCATGGTTGTGATTGATGAGGATAATCCGGCGGCTCAGGGCTACCGTGATAATGCGGCTATCGAGTCAGTGGCAGACAAATTCATATCTGAGGTCATGAAGACCATGAGCAGTCAGGAAAAAGCCGATAGTGTTGATTATCTGACAGGACTTTACATGCGAAGTCGTGGACAGCAGGTAATAGCAGCCCTGATGCAGGATAATGATGGCTGTCTTGCCTTCATAGATATGGATAATCTTAAAAAAGTCAATGATGTGCATGGTCACAAGGCGGGTGACAGGGCACTTAAGCTTATAGGTAATCTCCTTGCTAAAGAGACTGAGAATGAGACCTTTGCAGCCTGCAGGATTGGAGGTGATGAGTTCCTCATCTTTATGCCATATTCTGACAGGGCAAGCGTGGAGAGTGTTATAAAGCGCATATTTGAGGGCTTCGAGAGCGCCAGGGAAGCAGACTGTGAGATAAAGGAGGCAGCTCTTTCAGCAGGACTGTGCATGACGACAAAAGGAGCCATGTTTGAAAGTGACTACACAAAGGCAGATAAGGCACTTTACTATGTGAAGCAGAACTGTAAGGGTTCATATTTCTTCTATGAGCAGCTCTTAGCTGACAATAAGGAGAATACAAATCTGAGTGCGGATTTACGAAACGTGGCAAAGCTTTTAAAGGAGAGTGGCAGCTATACAGGTGCGCTGGATTTAAACTACAGAGAGTTTGCAAGAATCTATGAGTTCGTGAACAATGTAGGAGATAGGCACAACCACAACTGCTATCTGGTCATGGTGACTATGAACACTCTGCCGGAGCAGCTTGCAGATATCGAGGAAATTGAGAAGGCACTTGACTGCATGGAGCAGTCTATCCGCAGCAAGATCAGAAAGGTGGATGTCTGCACGCGCTACAGCTCAATGCAGTATCTTATCATACTATTTGAACCACAGGAAAATCAGATTCCAAATGTCATGGAGAGAATCTTTATGCATTACTATAAACTCTGTGACAGAGAGGATTTCAAGCCACAGTATGAGTATATCAAAATGACTGAGGTAAAATAGGGATTGTTAAATAATAGTCAATGTGGTATAGTTTTCTTCGAACGGTATTCGAAGGAAACTGTATCATGGAGGATGTGTTGTCACCTTATGACAGAGCATATCCGGCAGACACAAGGAAGCCAAAAGCACATTGCTGTAGCAGATATGAAGCAGACAGCAAAGTGACAGGCGCGCACAGGGTAAATCGACCGCTGCCATACGGCACATGGCGGAGATTATATCAGCTGCGAGATAAGGAATGGTCTGACCGGCTTGGAAAGAAGGTGGTAGCATGAAAATAGGCATAATCGGCGCAGGCAGAGTGGGCTGTTCTATAGGTAAATACCTAAGGACAAAGGACATAGAGCTTGCAGGCTATTATGACGTGGATTCTGCGGCGGCTAAGGAGGCTGCGGAGTTTACAAGGACAGAGAGCTTTGATTCGCTAAAGCAACTGGCGGATCAATCACAGATTATATTTATCACCACACCGGATTCATTTATTATACCGGTTTGGGAACAATTAAAAGAGCTGTCTCTAACGAATCAGATTATATGTCATTGCAGTGGCGCATTATCATCCGATTCATTTTCCGGAAGGGAGAGCATGAGCGTATCATGCTGTTCAATTCATCCAATGTTACCGTTCAGTAACAAATTTTCATCATATGAGCAATTAAATAAAGCATTTTTCACAGTGGAAGGGCAGGATGCTGCGGTTGAAGCAATATCCGGGCTGTTTTGTTCTATTGGAAATGAGGTATGCCGCATTGATGGCGCTAAAAAGGCAAAATACCATGCAGCGGCTAGTATTTTGAGCAATCAGGTGATTGCTGTCCTTGACATGGGCTATTCTCTTTTGGAGGACTGCGGCTTTACAAGGGCTGAGGCTGTAAGAGCTACAGGCCAGCTTGTGATGCGCAATATCGAAAACGTACTCGAAGCAGGCTGTGACGGCGCACTGACCGGGCCAATCGAGAGAAACGATATTGAAACAGTGAAAAAGCACATCGCATGTATGCAAAATGACGATAGCGATGATGTCAGATTGTACAAAATGCTTGGTGCAAAACTAGTAAATATTGCTGAAAAAAAGAATCCTGATAAGGATTACACTCAGATGATGGAATTGCTAAGAGGCTGACAATACCGTGAATGGTTCCAAGTAGTTACAAGAAACGGATTGTTGCAGAAAGACAGAGGGATTGGACAATGAAAAATACAGTAGTAACTTTTAAACAGGCAAAGGAAAAGGGCGAGAAGCTCACGATGCTCACAGCATATGATTATTCGACAGCAAAGCTCATAGATGAGGCCGGAATCAATGCAATTTTAGTAGGAGATTCTCTCGGCATGGTGGTGCTTGGCTATGAGGATACACTTTCAGTGACTATGGAGGATATGATTCATCACAGCGCAGCTGTTTCAAGAGGCATAAAGGATACGCTGCTCATCACAGATATGCCTTTTATGTCATATCAGACATCGGTTTATGATGCTGTGGTCAATGCAGGACGACTCGTGAAGGAAGGCCATGCGCAGGCAGTCAAGCTCGAGGGTGGCAAGGAGGTATGTCCACAGATAAAGGCTATCGTGGATGCGTCAATTCCGGTATGTGCACATTTAGGGCTTACACCACAGTCAGTAAATGCATTTGGCGGCTTCAAGGTGCAGGGCAAGGGTGAAGAGGCAGCGCAGAAGCTTCTTGACGAGGCCCGTGCGGTCGAGGAGGCAGGAGCATTTGCAGTGGTGCTCGAGTGCGTGCCAAAGGCACTTGCAAAAAAAATTACAGAGAGCATAAGCATACCTACAATCGGTATCGGAGCGGGAGCAGACTGCGACGGCCAGGTGCTTGTATATCAGGATATGCTTGCCATGTATGCAAACATGAAGCCGAAATTTGTAAAGCAGTTTGCACAGGTCGGAAAAGAAATGAATGAGGCGTTCACAGCCTACAAAAAGGCTGTTGAGGAGGGAAGCTTCCCTGGTGAGGAGCATACCTTTAAGATGGATGAGACAATAATTGACAAGCTGTATTAGTATCGAAAATAGTATTGAAGAATATTTACAAAAAATAGCTACGAAAAATAAAAGAATAAGGAGACATAAAATGTTAATATACGGACAAATCGAACAGGTAAGAGAAGCAGTAAAGGCATGGAAAAAAGAGGGCAAAAGCGTTGGCTTTGTACCTACAATGGGATATCTCCACGAGGGACACAAGAGCTTAATCGATGCGGCAAGACGCGAGAATGACAAGGTTGTAGTGAGTATTTTTGTAAATCCAATGCAGTTTGGCCCTGCAGAGGATTTAGACAGCTATCCACGTGATTTAAACAGGGATGCAAAGCTTTGTGAGGATGCGGGCGTTGACATTATTTTCCATCCTGAGCCTGAGGAGATGTATGCAGACGGCTTCTGCTCATATGTGGATATGAATGGCCTCACAACTGAGCTTTGTGGAAAAACAAGACCTATCCATTTTAGAGGTGTGCAGACAGTTGTCCTGAAGCTGTTTCACATTGTGACACCTGACCGTGCATACTTTGGACAGAAGGATGCACAGCAGCTTGCGGTCATAAAGCGTATGGTAAAGGATTTAAATGTTGACACAGAAATCATCGGCTGCCCAATCATCCGTGAGGAGGATGGACTGGCAAAGAGCTCAAGAAACACATATTTAAGTGAGGATGAAAGACAGGCAGCGCTTGTACTGAGCAGAAGCTTAAAAATCGGAAAGCAGCTCGTAGAGGATGGCGAAAAGAGTGCAAAAGCGATAAAGGATGCAATCACAGCAGAGATAAACAAGGAGCCGCTTGCAAGAATTGATTATGTAGATGTGGTTGATTTTGAAACAATTACACCGGTTGATGAGATTAAGGGAACAACACTCGTGGCAATTGCTGTCTATATCGGAAAGACAAGGCTGATTGACAATTTTATTGCGTAGACGGACAAGAAACGATTATTGAAAAGAGGTACAAACAATGAATTATACAATGCTTAAGGGCAAAATACACAGAGCGGTGGTCAAGCAGGCTGACTTAAACTACGTGGGAAGCATCACTGTAGATACAAAGCTGCTTGAGGCAGCAGGCATCTTGGAGTATGAGATGGTACAGATTGTCGATGTGGAAAACGGAAACAGATTCGAGACCTACACCATCGCCGGAGAGCCGGGCTCAGGCATGATATGCTTAAACGGCGCAGCCGCCAGACAGGTTGCAGTCGGTGACCATGTGATACTCATGTGCTATGCGCAGATGACACCGGAGGAAGCAAAGGAGCATCATCCGAAGGTTGTGTTTGTGGATGATGAAAACAAGATAGCGCGTGTGACAAATTATGAGAAGCATGGAAAGCTGACGGAGGATTTTATTTAACAATAGAAAAATCAAGTCTGCTGTAGTATAATAATTTATCGGGTAAAATATCATGTATTTATGCGGGAGGTAAATATGTACACAGCAGACGAAAAGAGATACGACACAATGAGATATAACAGATGCGGCAGGAGCGGACTTAAGCTTCCTGTTGTATCGCTTGGTCTATGGCACAATTTCGGTGATTTTTCATCGTATGACAACATGAAGCAGATGTGCTTCACAGCCTTTGACCATGGCATCACTCACTTTGACCTGGCAAACAACTATGGTCCTGAATACGGCAGCGCAGAGAAGCACTTCGGGCTTATCCTGAAGGAGCATCTGTCAGCATACCGCGATGAGCTCATCATCAGCTCAAAGGCAGGCTATGATATGTGGAAGGGACCATACGGCAACTGGGGCAGCCGCAAGTATCTGATTGCAAGCCTTGATCAGAGCCTTAAGAGAATGGGACTCGACTATGTGGATATTTTCTATCATCACAGAATGGACCCTGAGACACCGCTTGAGGAAACAATGGGAGCACTCGACCAGATAGTAAAAAGCGGAAAAGCACTCTATGTCGGACTGTCAAATTATGACGGCGAGACCATGAAGAGAGCCTGCGAGATTCTTACTGATTTGAAATGTCCGTTTATCATCAACCAGAATTCATACAATATCTTCAACCGTACAATAGAGCAAAACGGCTTGAAGCAGGCAGCAAGAGAGTGTCAAAAGGGCATCATCTCCTTCAGCCCGCTCGCACAGGGCATGCTCACAGACCGTTACATAAACGGTATTCCGGAGGATAGCCGTATAAAGACAGACGGCCGCTTTTTAAATCAGGAAAAGCTCACTCCACACATCGAGCAGATTAAGAAGCTAAACGATATAGCCGCAAAACGTGGTGAGACACTAGCACAGATGGCTCTTAAGTGGGTGGTAAAGGATGATGACGTGACAAGCGTGCTTGTCGGCGCCTCAAAGCCACAGCAGATTCTTGAAAACTTAAAGGTTATGGAGGGCACAGGCTTCTCTGAGGAAGAGCTTAGGATGATTGATGAGATTGTGGGAGTGTAAAGATGAATCTGGTGATATAAATGGAATATATTGCGCATATAGAAGAAGAAAGAAAGCAAAGGCTTATTGATCATTTGGATGGAACTGCCAAATTAGCCGGAAAATTTGCAGAATCATTTGGAAAATATGAGTGGGGATATTGCATAGGTATGTTACATGATCTAGGTAAGTATTCCAAAGAATTTCAACATAAAATACAGTTTAATACGAATGACAGAGTAGACCATTCTACTGCTGGAATGAGATTATGTAATGAAAAAGGTGGATATTATTCTATATTACAATATGCTATTGCAGGACATCATTCTGGACTAATGGATTACTATAAGCTTGAAGAACGATATAGAAAATCAATATGTGATTATCAGGCATATAGACAGGAGGTAGAAATTCCACAAATAAAAAGTGATCCTTTTGAGAGCTGTAAAACACAAAATCCTCATTTTTCAATGGGGATTTTTATGAGGATGTTATATTCATGTCTTGTTGATGCGGACTTTCTTGAAACAGAAAGTTTTATGAAGAATAACCATGTGGAACGAACATCGGGTGAAGAAATGGCATCTTTATTAGCAAGACTGGAAAGACATATTGGTTCATGGTTAGAAAATGATGATCTTAATTCGATAAACGGTAGAAGAACTGAGATATTAAAAGCCTGTCTGATAGCAGGTGAGAATGATAGGGGATTGTTTCACCTGACTGTTCCAACAGGTGGTGGAAAAACAATTGCCTCATTGGCATTTGCGTTAAAGCATGCAGTCAGGCATCAAATGGAGCATATTATATATGTTATTCCATATACTAGCATTATAGAACAGAATGCTCAGGTGTTTCGTGAAATACTTGGGCAGGATAATGTTCTTGAGAATCATTGTAATGTCGATTATGGGGATTCTGAAGAATTAAAACCGATGCAGCTTGCCAGCGAAAACTGGGATAAACCTGTAATTGTCACGACTAATGTTCAATTTTTTGAATCATTATTCGCAAGCAGGTCATCTAAGTGTAGGAAAATTCATAATATTGCGAATTCTGTGGTTATATTTGATGAGGCACAAATGTTGCCATTGGAATATTTGAAACCATGCATTGCCATGATGGAAAATTTAATGGATTTCTATAGGACAAGTATTGTTTTATGTACGGCAACACAACCGGCCTTAGACAGTATATTTGATCAACACAGACGGTATATTGAATTATGCCCGAATATAAATGAGCAGTTTAAATTTTTTAAAAGAGTTATATACGAAAATCTTGGGATAATCGAATTTGATACTTTAATTGAAAGATTGAAGACTGAAAAAAGAGCACTGTGTATTGTTAATACAAAAAAATGTGCACAGCAGCTTTACGAACAGTTAAGTGGTGATGGTGTGTATCATTTATCAACAAGTATGTATCCTAAGCATCGTAAAAAGATACTTGCACAGATTAAAGAAAGAATGAGTGATAAATCAAAATCATGTGTGCTTATTTCAACAAGTTTGGTAGAGGCGGGAGTAGATCTTGATTTTAATTCAGTATATCGTCAAGTAGCAGGAGTAGATTCGGTAATACAGGCAGCAGGTAGATGCAACCGAGAAGGAATTGAGAAAAAAGAAAACAGTAAAGTTTATATTTTTGATATAAATGGAATGAAAACAGTGCCGGGACAAAGTCTGCAAAGCTCAATCACTAAAGGGTTATTGCAAGATTATCATGATATTTCTAATCTTGAATGCATTACAGAATATTTCAAAAGGCTATATCATTTTAGAGAAAATGATTTGGATAAAAAGAATATTATAGGCGAATTCAAGGATTGGAAATATAATTTTGAGACGGTATCAGAAAAATTTCATTTGATTGAGGAAAATACAAGAATTGTATTTATTCCGATAGAGCAGGAAGCTAAGGATTTATTATTTGAAATAAAAAATCAGGGTTATGGAAAAGCCAGAATGAGAAAGGCATCCCAGTACTGTGTTCAGATATATAATCAGCTTTTTGATACTTTGTATGGTGCTGGTATAATTAAGGAAATAACATCGGATATAGAGAATTTTTATGAATTGGTAGATGAAGAAATGTATACAGATGACAAGGGATTAAATTTGTCTGTGGAATCTGGAATGGATTTATATCTGTAATTTAAATGGCTGTGTGAATTATAAACACAGCCATTTATTTGCATTATTAAAAATATTATTATTTCAATCCACAGGATTAGCCTGACAAATGTAATTGTACAATATGAATTGAATTATTTCAATAAAATTTTAAATAAAAATTGAAAAGTGTTGATTAGTAATGTTTGAAGTAGTATTATTTAAAACATAAGAAGATAATGTACGTGAAATAAATTAGATAAAGGAGTAGGGTGATGATTTTATATCATGGAAGTAAAGAAATAGTAGAATTTCCTGAAATTAGAACAGCTCGTTATAACAAGGATTTTTATTTTGGGTTTTATTGCACACAGATGCCAGAGCAGGCAGTGAGATGGGCAACGAGATATGGAACGCGAGGCTATTTGAATAAATATGAATATACTGAAAATTCAAAGCTTAAGTATCTTGTATTTGAAAAAATGACAGAAGAATGGCTTGATTTTATTGTTGATTGCAGAAGAGGAATAGCGCACTCGTATGATATTGTTGAAGGACCTATGGCTGATGATACAATATATAATTATATACAGAATTATATTGATGGAAAGATAAGCAGAGCAGCTTTTTGGGAACTGGCGAAGTTTAATCATCCGACTCATCAAATAAGTTTTCATACGGTAAGTGCGCTTAGTACTTTGAGATATGTTGGAAATGAGGTTGTTTATGGCGATTAAAAATAATAATAATCTATTCTATACATGCAGTCTGATTGAATATATTGGCAGGCAGATTAAAAGGAAACGTTATGAGGTGGTTGATTTACTGACAAAAGAACGGATTAAACGTATATATAAATATGCAGATATTCTCCATTGCGAACCAATTGAAAAAGTTGCAGATGAGTTTATTACGGAATGCAGTATGAATAATGGAAATTATGATAATATACATGATTGTAAATATAGGATTCCGGATTACTGGGATATTGGCGAAGTATATGAGAGATTGATAGAGGATTGTTTTAGTGATGATGAGATACTTCATGGTATATGGAAAGTGTATCATTCGTGGATAAGTGACAAGATATCAAATTATAATACCGATTTTTATTATCAGCCACGAGACTACATTGCAGCTTGTTATGAGGAAGGAGATGTCCTGTAAATGGGAGTAGGTGTAAGAGTTAAGGTATGGGGAGATTATGCATTATTCTCACGACCGGAAATGAAGGTTGAGAGATGCTCATATGATGTTATGACTCCATCGGCAGCAAGGGGAATACTTGAGGCGATATATTGGCATCCGGGATTGAGTTGGGTGATTGATAAAATCTATGTGAAAAATCCAATCAGATTTACCAGTGTCAGAAGAAATGAGATAAAAAGTAAAGCTTCCGCAAATAATATATTACAGGTATATAATGGTGCGGATAAGCCTTTGTACATAAGTACAAAGGATGATATTGTACAGAGGGCATCTCTTATTTTGAAGGATGTGTCTTATGTTATAGAGGCACATTTTGAGATGACGGAAAAAGCAAATAATACAGATAATCCCGGGAAATTTAAGGATATTATGATGAGAAGACTTAAGCGTGGGGAATGTCATCATATGCCATATTTTGGCTGTCGTGAGTTTCCGGCAAATTTTTGCCTTTGTGAAGAGAAAAATATACATACATTTTATGATAATATTCCGGAGAAAGATTTGGGATTTATGCTATATGATATGGATTATAGTGATTGTGAAAGAGGCAATATTAGTCCAATATTTTTTAGAGCAGTGATGAAGCGTGGAGTAATAGATTTAAGGGACTGTGAGGTGATAAGATGATCTTACAGGCATTAGTGAAAGAATATGAGAATCTTGCAGAGAATAATCTGGTGCCGAAGAGAGGCTGGTGTCAGGCCAAGGTTTCTTATGCAATAGATTTAAATCCTAATGGGAAAATCAAAGAAATTTATCCACTAAAAACAGAACAGACTAGTGGAAAAAAAAAGGTTTTTCTTCCAGTTGCGAAGAGTGTTCCTGAAATGGTTACACGTTCATCGGGCGTGGCAGCTAATTTTCTCTGTGATAATGTAAAATACATGCTAGGGATTGATCAAAGCGGAACTAATGCAAGGGTGCAGGAGTGCTTTCAGGCAGCGAAGGAAAAACATTTAGCGTTGTTAAAGAATGTTGATGAGCCTATGGCAAATGCAATTTGTAATTTTTTTAATTTATGGAATCCAGAGACGGCTTATGATAATGCATGTGTAAGAGAAAAATCAGATGAATTAAATGAGGGTGGTAATGTCATCTTCTGTATGGGAAATGATTTCGCACAGGATAATGATACAATTAAAAAAATTTGGGACAACTATGTTGTACATCAGACAGAAAATACCAATGATGGTATTTGTCTTGCAACTGGTGAAAAAACGGAGATAGCAAGAATTCATCGTGGAATAAAAGGTGTTCCAGGAGCACAGACAAGTGGAGCTGCTTTGGTTTCGTTTAATGCACCTGCATTTGAATCTTATGGCAAGGAACAGAGCTATAATGCACCTGTAGGAAAATATGCAGAGTTTGCATATACAACTGCATTGAATTATTTGTTGAGTAATAGGGATAAGACATTTCAATTAGGTGATTCCATGGTGGTTTATTGGGCTGAAAATGGCATGGAAGAATATCAGAAAACATTTAGTTTTGTTATGAATCCTCATATAGATAATGAGGAACAGCTTCAAAGAATATTTGACAGCTTGAAAAAATCAAGATATGTGGATGTAGATAATGTTCAGATGGACTTTGAGCAGTCATTTTATATTTTATGCCTTGCACCGAATGCTGCGAGGTTATCTGTTCGTTTCTTTTATCAAAACACATTTGGTGATATTTTAAAAAATATAAAAGAACATTATAAACGGTTGGATATTGTGAAACCGTTGTGGGTGGAAAAGAAATATCTGAGCGTATATGAATTGTTAAGAGAGACTGTCAATCCTAATTCAAAGGATAAGACTCCAATCCCTAATATGTCTGCAATGGTACTTCAAAGTATTTTATCGGGAAACAGATATCCTGCAAGTCTTTATACAGACACTGTTATCAGAATACGATCTGAGCAGGGAAATGTTACATGGGGAAGAGCTTCAATTATCAAGGCTTATTTAATAAAAAATTATTCATGGAAGGAAGGAGAAAACTACATGGGATTAGAAGAAACATGCAATGACACTGCATACATATTGGGAAGATTATTTTCAGTTTTGGAGTCAATCCAAAAGGAGGCGAATCAGGGAATAAATGCTACAATTAAAGACAGGTATTTTAATTCAGCATGCGCTACGCCTGCATCTGTTTTTCCAATTTTATTTAAATTAGAAAATAGTCATATAAAAAAACTTGAGCGTGAAAAAGGTAGCGGTTCTAAGATTTTTTATGAAAAAATAATAGGAAACCTTATGAAAAAATTAGTATTATTTCCACGGAGTTTGTCTTTAGAAGAACAAGGAAAATTCATGTTGGGATATTATCATCAGACACAAAAGAAGTATGAAAAAAAGGAGGACAAATAAATGGGAGAGGTTATTAAAAACAGATATGAGTTTGTTGTTTTATTTGATGTTGAAAATGGAAATCCTAACGGGGATCCTGACGCTGGCAATATGCCAAGAATTGATCCGGAAAGTGGCTTAGGAATTGTAACTGATGTATGCTTAAAACGTAAGATCCGAAATTACATAGAGACTGTGAAGGAGGACGAAGATGGATATAAAATTTATATCAAGGAGAATGTTCCTCTTAACAGAAGTGACAGGGAGGCATGCAAAAGTCTTGGTATAAATGATGATGAAGATAAAAAGGTTACAGAAGCATTAAAAAAACTAAAAAAGTCAGATAAGGATGCAGATATAAAATTAAGGGATTATATGTGCAGAAATTTTTATGATATTCGTGCATTTGGTGCTGTAATGACGACTTTTGTTAAAGCTTCATTGAATTGTGGGCAGGTAAGAGGTCCTGTACAGCTTGGATTTGCAAGAAGTATTGATCCTGTTATTAGTCAGGAGGTAACTATTACGAGAGTTGCCATTACAACAGAAAAAGATGCTGAGAATAAGAGTAACGAGATGGGAAGAAAGAGTATTGTTCCATATGGCTTGTATCGTGTAGAAGGTTATATTTCAGCAAATCTTGCAAGAAAAGTTACTGGATTTTCTGAGGAAGATCTAGAATTGTTATGGAATGCAATAATAAATATGTTTGAAAATGACCATTCTGCTGCAAGAGGAAAGATGGCAGTTCGTGAGCTTATTGTTTTTAAGCATAGTAAAGAGCTTGGTGACTGTCCTGCTTATAAATTATTTGATGCAGTTAAAGTGCAGAAAAATGATGATATACAATATCCAAGAAAATATCAGGATTATACAGTTACTATTAATGATGATGAGATACCGGATACGGTAGAAGTGAAAAGGATGATTTAATGGAATATTCTCAAGATGATTATCTGATGATTTCTGGAATACAGCATTTTAAATTTTGCAGAAGACAATGGGCGCTTATTCATGTTGAGCAGCAGTGGGCTGAAAATGAACATACTGTTATTGGCGAACTTATGCATAAAAAAGCGCATGATCCATATCTGACAGAAAAGAGAAAAGATATTCTGGTTGTCAGAGCTCTTCCTGTATCCTCAAGAAGCATGGGTGTGAGTGGGGAGTGTGATATTGTTGAATTTCACAAATGTGAAGATGGAGTGAAGCTCTATGGACATCGTGGAACCTATTCATTATATCCAATTGAGTACAAAAAGGGGAAACCCAAAGCGTCAAACGAAGATGAACTTCAGCTAATGGCGCAGGCTATGTGTCTGGAAGAAATGTTTTCAACAAAAATAACGGAGGGTGCTATATTTTATGGTGAGACAAGAAGACGCAAACCGATAGTGTTTACAGATGAACTTCGGGATGAAGTGAAAAAAATATTTGGAGAAATGCATGATTATTATGATCGAAATTATACACCTAAGGTCAAAACGTCGAAAAGGTGTGTATCTTGCTCTTTAAAAGATATTTGTATGCCAAAGATTGATAAAAGTGGTTCGGTGAAATCGTATATCAATAAGATGCTGGGGGAAACGTTATGAAGAAATTATTGAATACATTGTATGTTACATCGGAAAATAGTTATCTGGGGTTGGATGGAGAAAATGTTGTTGTATATGATGATAAAAATGAAATAGGCAGATTACCTTTACACAATCTCGAAGCAATAATTTCATTTGGATATAGAGGAACAAGTCCGGCATTAATGGGAGCTTGTGCGGATAGAAATATTTCTCTTTGTTATCTGACACCACAGGGAAAATTTCTTGCAAGAGTTTCAGGCAAAGTTAAGGGGAATGTCGTGCTAAGGAAACAACAATTCCAAAGCAGTAGTGAAGATATAAAGTGCCTGGAAATCGCAAAAAACTGTATTCTTGGAAAAGTGTATAATTCAAGATGGGTTCTAGAAAGAGCAATTAGAGATCATTCAATGCAGATAGATGTGGATAAGGTAAAAAAAGCATCTATAAAACTGAAAGAATTTCTTGATTATATCCAAAATTCACAGTCTATGAATCAGTTAAGAGGATATGAAGGTGAAGCAGCAAGTATATATTTTGGCGTATTTGATGAGTTGATTTTACAACAAAAGAAAGATTTTTTCTTTCAAGGGAGAAATCGGCGTCCGCCTCTTGATAATGTAAATGCAATGTTGTCGTTTACGTATACATTGCTTACAACTCAAATTACATCAGCGCTAGAGGTTGTAGGGTTAGATCCCTATGTTGGTTACATGCACACGGAACGTCCCGGTAGAGTATCACTTTCATTAGATCTTATAGAAGAATTGCGAGCAGTCATGGCTGATAGATTTGTTTTATCATTGATTAATAAAAAGATTGTAAATGGCAAGAGTTTTACAAAAAAAGAAAACGGTGCTGTATTGATGGATACAGATATTCGTAAAAAATTACTATCAGAATGGCAAAACAAGAAAAAGGAGATTATTACACACCCATATCTTAATGAAAAGGTGGAATGGGGAATGGTTCCATTTGTACAGGCAATGCTGTTGGCAAGATATTTAAGGGGAGATTTGGATGAGTACCCTGTATTTTTATGGAAATGAGGTGATGGCGTGCTTGTATTGATTACATATGATGTGAATACTGAAACTGCTGAAGGAAAAACCAGGTTGAGAAAAGTAGCTAAACAATGTGTAAATTATGGGCGAAGAGTTCAGAATTCTGTGTTTGAATGTATACTAGATAATGCTCAATGTGTGATGCTAAAGGCCATATTAACGGATCTTATTGATAAAGATGTGGATAGTCTCAGATTCTATTATTTAGGAAATCGTTATCAGACGAAGATAGAACATGTTGGTGTTGACCGTGGGATTCCTGCTGATCAGACATTGATATTATAAAATGTGGTGCGAAAGATAAGTAAACATGAATGTACCGGTTGTCTCGCACCTGAAATTACTTGTAAATTTGTACAATAAAATGAATAATAGGTTTTTGGTTTTACTTGTTATTTATCTTATTATATATTTATTGTCGGTATTGTATAAAAATAAACAAATTTTTTGTGCAATATTGCTGTCGCTCCTCTCGTGGGAGCGTGGATTGAAATACTTCCAGGACGAGGAAAAAGGGCTTGCAAGGATGTCGCTCCTCTCGTGGGAGCGTGGATTGAAATATAAACGGATTAAAGCACGAATTCCGGTACGCAGTCGCTCCTCTCGTGGGAGCGTGGATTGAAATAAAATGACAATCCAGTTCATGTTGAGATCGTAATGTCGCTCCTCTCGTGGGAGCGTGGATTGAAATTTCGCAATATGCCATAATGTCACGGGCGGCCTTGTCGCTCCTCTCGTGGGAGCGTGGATTGAAATACGATTGCGCGCTTCTATGTTTCCAGCGGAAGTATGTCGCTCCTCTCGTGGGAGCGTGGATTGAAATGTGAAAAGCCTGGGTGTTGTAAACGAAGACGGAACGTCGCTCCTCTCGTGGGAGCGTGGATTGAAATCATACCATTGAGCCATGTATAATGTAAATTATTGTCGCTCCTCTCGTGGGAGCGTGGATTGAAATGCCCATAATCTTAGGTACATACCTAGCGCCAACGGGTCGCTCCTCTCGTGGGAGCGTGGATTGAAATAATCAGAGCTATGTCATCACTGGGTGCGCCACCCACTGTCGCTCCTCTCGTGGGAGCGTGGATTGAAATAATAAATCGTGCATCTACAGTGCCAGGAAGCCCGTCGCTCCTCTCGTGGGAGCGTGGATTGAAATTTCCGCATACACGTTGATAGCCATTAGAAGCATACGTCGCTCCTCTCGTGGGAGCGTGGATTGAAATTGCTGAGTGGAAAGTGGTACTCCACTCAGCATGTACGTCGCTCCTCTCGTGGGAGCGTGGATTGAAATTATTAATTAAAGCGTTGATAAATTCGTTGGAATGGTCGCTCCTCTCGTGGGAGCGTGGATTGAAATTAATTGTTCCATGGTTTATTCTCCTTTCGCTCTTGTCGCTCCTCTCGTGGGAGCGTGGATTGAAATTTGATATCAACATCCTCTTCTTCATCCAGTTCCGTCGCTCCTCTCGTGGGAGCGTGGATTGAAATCTTTATATTATCCATTTAGTGCACCTCTTCTCTGTCGCTCCTCTCGTGGGAGCGTGGATTGAAATTCAAAATAAGGGCAAACATTATAGTCTGCCCTTTATCGTCGCTCCTCTCGTGGGAGCGTGGATTGAAATTTCCTCGCAATATCCCTCAATACTCACACATTCATGTCGCTCCTCTCGTGGGAGCGTGGATTGAAATTCCGGAGGATATAGCAAAACGCATAAAGCAGAAGTCGCTCCTCTCGTGGGAGCGTGGATTGAAATACCTATCCATGAATGCTGACGATGATGGATTTGGTCGCTCCTCTCGTGGGAGCGTGTATTGAAATTCTTTAGCTGTTCCCACTGTTCCGGCGTTATGTGTCGCTCCTCTCGTGGGAGCGTGTATTGAAATCAGTGTCACCTCAAAGGTGTAGTCCCCGGTGAAGTCGCTCCTCTCGTGGGAGCGTGGATTGAAATATGGCATAAAAGCCGTCACAAAGTCCGTTGGAAATGGTCGCTCCTCTCGTGGGAGCGTGGATTGAAATTGAAGAACCTGAATACGAACGATTGTGTAATATGGTCGCTCCTCTCGTGGGAACGTGGATTGAAATTCTGCAAGGTTAGTGGCTGTGCCTGTACCTGCCGTCGTTCCTCTCGTGGGAGTGTGAATTGAAATATCAGCATATGAATCTATACACAATCATAATATGCTGCGTTATTGTAGAATTAGTAGTTAAGTCTATTTTTATAGCAATAACGTTGCTTATCAATAATACAATAGATAAATATTGTTGCAAACCAGTAAATAGCAGGTATAATATAGAGTAACATATTAACAGGGAGGCATATTCATTGGGCATTTACGTTAATCCGACAGGAAGATCGTTTGAGCTTGCGATAAATTCAGAGATTTTTGTTGACAAAAGCGGTCTGATTAAAGAAACGAATAAGTGTATAAATACATTACAAAGGTATATGTGTGTAAGCCGTCCAAGGCGATTCGGAAAGTCAATGGCCATGGATATGCTTTCAGCATATTATGGTCGAAAGACTGATGCAGAAAATTTATTTAAAGGCCTTAAAATAAGTCATGATGAGTCGTATGACAGACATATTAACAAGTATGATGTACTCAAAATTAATATGCAGGACTTTTTGAGTGTTACACACAGTGTTGATGATATGCTTAAAATGTTGTGCGAATACATTACGGATGATTTTTCAATAGAGTGTAAGGATATTATTTTTCGGGACAAGTCAAATATTGTGAGAGTAATGCAGGATGTTTTTATGTCTACAGGCAGGCCGTTTGTGATTCTTATTGATGAATGGGATTGTCTGTTTAGAGAATTTACGCAGGATAAAGAAGCGCAGAAGAAATACCTTGATTTTTTGAGAGGCTGGCTTAAGGATAAAGACTATATAGCGCTTGCATACATTACAGGTATACTGCCGATTAAAAAATATGGTTCACATTCTGCTCTTAATATGTTCACGGAATATTCCATGACAGATATGGGAGCTTTGGCAGAGTACTTTGGCTTTACAGATGATGAGGTCAGAGAATTGTGTGACAGATATGATATGGACTTTGAAGAGGCAAGGGCATGGTACAATGGATATAAGCTCGTGTCCCATAGCAAATATGGAGTAAAGAAATATGCGATGTACAGTCCGAAGTCTGTAGTAGAAGCCATGCTAAAGCATAAATTTGGTACTTATTGGAATCAGACTGAAACTTACGAGGCTCTCAAGGTTTATATTCAAATGAATATGGATGGTCTAAAAGATGCCGTGATTAAAATGCTTGCCGGTGAAAGTGAGAAAATAAATACAGGCACATTTGAAAATGACATGACATCATTTGCCACAAAGGATGATGTGCTTACACTTTTAGTACATCTTGGCTACCTGACATATGATAGTGAGACGGAAGAGGTTTCAATTCCAAATCGAGAGGTGTCAAAGGAATATCTTAATGCAATTAGTACAATGGATTGGGATGAAGTATCAAAATCAATAAAAGCATCACAAAAATTGCTTGAGAGTTTGTGGAATATGAATGGTGCTGCGGTTGCTGACGGAATTGATAAGGCACATAATGAGATATCTATTTTACGGTATAATGATGAGAATTCTTTAAGCTGTACAATTAATTTGGCATTTTATTCGGCCAGGGAGTATTACTCAATAGTTCGTGAATTACCAACAGGAAAAGGCTTTGCTGATGTATGCTTTATTCCAAGAGTGAGTCATTTGGATAAGCCGGCAGTTGTTATTGAATTGAAATATGATAAGAATGTTGATGGTGCCATTTCACAGATAAAGTCGAGACAGTATGTGGAAGCCTTGAAGGATTATAAGGGTAATTTGCTTCTTGTTGGAATAAATTACGATAAAAAGACAAAAGAACATCAATGTGTGATTGAAAAATGGAAGCTGTAAAGGTGAAATTAGCAGGGAGTATAGCAACAATTAATGCTATACTCCCTGCTATTATATTTTGGGTTGCAAGAATTTAGTTTATGCTATAAAATATTTATAACTGTATGCAGATATTTAATAATCACAATATCTGTCTGTATAATAAAATACGCATAAAGAGGACGAAAGAATGATCAACAAATTAGTAGACAAAATCAAGAAAACAAACGCACCTATCGTAGTAGGGCTCGACCCGATGCTTTCATATGTGCCTGAGCACATCACAAAGAAGGCATTTGATGAGCTTGGAGAGACACCGGCCGGTGCAGCGGAGGCTATCTGGCAGTACAACAAGGCTATTGTGGATGCCACATATGACCTGATTCCTGCGGTAAAGCCACAGATTGCCATGTATGAGCAGTTTGGAGTGGAGGGCCTTAAGGCATTCCAGAAGACAGTGGATTACTGTCACGAGAAAGATCTCGTGGTTATCGGAGATGTAAAGCGTGGAGATATCGGATCAACATCGGCTGCATACGCCACAGGACATCTCGGAAAGGTACAGATCGGCAGCAAGAGCTATTCTACCTTTGATGAGGATTTTGCCACTGTCAATCCATACCTTGGAACAGACGGTATCAAGCCATTCGTAGATGTATGCAAGGAGGAGAAGAAGGGTATCTTCATTCTTGTAAAGACATCTAATCCATCAAGTGGAGAGTTCCAGGACCGTATGATTGACGGACGCCCATTATATGAGTGGGTAGGCGAGAAGGTTGCAGAGTGGGGAGCTGACTGCATGGGTGATTCATACAGCTATGTAGGTGCGGTTGTCGGTGCAACATACCCTGAGCAGGGTAAGATTCTTCGTAAGGTAATGCCAAAGAGCTTCATCCTCGTACCGGGCTACGGCGCACAGGGAGGCAAGGGGGCAGACCTTGTTCATTTCTTCAATGAGGACGGACTTGGTGCAATTGTCAATTCATCACGTGGAATCATCTGCGCATACAAGCAGGATAAGTACAAGGATATGGGCATCACAGCAGAGAATTTTGCAGATGCATCACGCAAGGCTGTTGAGGATATGATTGAGGATATCTCAGGAGCACTTGCAAATCGTTAATAAGTTATTCAGAAAGCTTAAATATATTAACAAACGAAACCAGGGAGATAAAATGGCAGAGAAATTTGAGGAGATTGCAGTTGTAGTTGACCAGAGCTCACTTGGCAATGGCATCTACGACATCACACTTAAGACAGACAAAATTGCAAAGGCAGCAAAGGCGGGACAGTTTGTATCGGTTTACTCAAACGACAAGAGTAAGCTGCTTCCGCGTCCGATAAGCCTTTGCGGCATAAACAGAGATGATGATACAATTCGTCTCGTGTACCGTGTGACAGGTGAAGGCACGGGAACAGAGGAATTTTCAAAGCTTGTCAGGGGCGATAAGGTAAGGATTTTAGGACCTCTTGGAAACGGCTTTACAGTACAGCCGGGAAAGAAGGCATTTCTTATCGGCGGAGGAATCGGAGTGCCGCCTATGCTGCAGCTTGCCAAGGATATAAATGCAGGCATTGATAATGCAGTATGCGATATGAACATCGTCATGGGCTATCGCGATGAGAATACCTTCCTGCTCGATGAGTTTAAGGAGCAGGCAGCTTCCTTTGTAGCTACAGAGGACGGCAGTGTCGGCACAAAGGGCAATGTCATCGATGCAATAAAGGAGAATGCTCTTGAGGCAGACGTGATTTATGCATGTGGACCTATGCCTATGCTTCGTGCACTCAAGGCTTACGCTGCAGAGCATGATATGGACTGTTTTATATCAATGGAGGAGCGCATGGCATGTGGAATCGGCGCATGCCTTGCGTGCGTATGCAAAACAAAGGACAAGGATGCCCACAGCAATGTAAACAACAAGCGTATATGCAAAGAGGGACCTGTTTTTGATGCGAAGGAGGTGGAGCTGTAATGAGTAATATGTCAGTAAATGTGGCCGGTGTTGAGTGGAAAAATCCTGTTACAGTTGCATCCGGCACATTCGGCTCCGGTGCAGAGTACAGCGAGTTTGTTGATTTAAACAGACTTGGTGCAGTCACTACAAAGGGTGTTGCGAATAAGCCGTGGGAGGGTAATCCTACACCTAGAGTAGCAGAGGTGTACGGCGGCATGCTCAATGCAGTCGGACTTCAAAATCCCGGCATCGAGCTTTTCTGCAAGAGGGATATTCCTTTTTTAAAGCAGTTTGACACAAGGATTGTGGTAAATGTCTGCGGTCATTCGCTAGATGAGTATCTTGATGTGGTAAAGCGTCTTGCAGATGAGCCTATTGATATGATGGAAATAAATATCTCATGCCCGAATATAAAGGAGGGCGGAATTGCCTTCGGAACAGATCCAAAGGGTGTTGAGACCATCACAAGCGAGATTAAAAAATATGCAAAGCAGCCTGTTATCATGAAGCTTTCTCCAAATGTCACAAGCATTGCAGAGATAGCAAGGGCTGCAGAGGCAGGCGGTGCTGATGCGGTTTCACTCATCAATACAATAACCGGCATGAAGATTGATATAAACAGAAGAAGCTTTGTGCTGGCAAACAAGACAGGCGGCATGAGCGGTCCGGCTGTGCATCCGGTTGCAGTGCGCATGGTTTACGAGACAGCACATGCAGTCAATATCCCGATTATCGGAATGGGCGGTATCACAAACGCTTCCGATGCCATAGAGATGATACTTGCCGGAGCTACAGCAGTTTCAGTCGGCACAGCAAACTTTGTGAATCCAAAGACCACAGAGCAGATAGTGGATGGCATCGCAGAGTACATGGACAAGTATGGAGTAAAGGATATTTCAGAGCTTGTCGGTGCGGTTGACAGATAGAGCATAAGGGATAGACGGAGGAGAAAATAATGATTCTGGCAGCAGATTACGTGCCTTCTATGTATGCCACAGTCTGGGCGCTTGTTCCACCTGTTGTGGCTATAGTTCTGGCACTTATCACAAAAGAGGTCTACAGCTCATTATTCGTTGGAATAGTGATTGGCGGACTGTTTTATGGAAATGTATTTCAGTCTGGTTTTTCAGCTGAGAGATCAGTGCTTCACATATTCGAGGACGGACTTGTCGGAGTGCTATCGGATTCGGACAATGTGGGAATACTGATATTTTTAGTCGTGCTCGGTGTCATGGTGAGCATGATGAACAAGGCAGGCGGCTCGGCGGCCTTTGGAGAATGGGCGGGTGAGCACATAAAGACAAGGATCGGTGCCCAGCTTGCAGCTATAATGCTTGGAGTACTCATATTTATAGATGATTACTTCAACTGTCTGACAGTGGGAAGCGTGATGCGCCCTGTCACCGACAAGCATCAGGTTTCCAGAGCAAAGCTTGCATATCTGATAGATGCCACAGCAGCGCCTGTGTGTATCATCGCACCTATATCTTCGTGGGCAGCCGCAGTCACAGGCTTTGTAAAGGGAGAGGATGGCTTTTCTATTTTCATAAAGGCCATTCCATACAATTACTATGCGCTCTTTACCATTATCGCTATGGTGACACTTGTTATCTTGCAGGCGGATTTCGGTCCGATGGCAAAGCATGAAGCCAATGCCCAAAAGGGCGATTTATTTACCATAGGAGACAGACCGTATGCAGAGTCAAAGCAGGATGTGATAAAGGGCAAGGGAAAGGTTATAGACCTTGTATTTCCTATACTGGTGCTCATAATAAGCTGCATCATAGGAATGATATACACAGGAGACTTTTTTGACGGAACAGGCTTTGTCGATGCGTTTGCAGGCAGCAATGCGTCAACCGGTCTCATGCTTGGAAGCTTCTTTGCACTGATAATCACCATATGCTTTTACTCAATCAGAAGGGTGCTAAGCTTTACGGATTGTTGTAATTCAATCCCTGAGGGCTTTAAGGCAATGGTACCTGCAATACTTATACTGACCTTTGCATGGACACTAAAGATCATGACAGAAAGCCTTGGTGCCAATAAATTCGTCGCAGGCTTGGTGGGAGGTGTATCGGGACCGCTCCTTGGACTGTTCCCGGCAATCATATTCCTGGTGGGAGCCTTCCTTGCTTTTGCAACAGGAACCTCATGGGGCACCTTCGGTATACTCATACCGATAGTAGTAAACATCTTCTCAGGCACAAACCATACGATGATGATCATCTCAATCTCAGCGTGCATGGCAGGTGCAGTATGCGGAGACCACTGCTCACCGATATCCGATACCACCATCATGGCATCTGCCGGAGCCCAGTGCAACCATATGAACCATGTGTCCACACAGCTTCCGTACGTTGTGCTTGTGGCTGCCATATCATGTCTGACCTACATCATAGCAGGCTTTGTCAGAAATCCTGTAGTACCTTTTATCATAGGAGCGCTTATCCTGATTGGAACCTTTGTTGGAATCAAGTATATCACGAGAACCGATAAAGCAAATGAACAAGCGTAAGTAGCTAAAGGAAGATCAAAAAGAGTTCTATTTTTCACAGACTTTGTGTCTGCGAATGATAGAACTCTTTTTTTATGGTAAGTTTGATACCAGACGGACGACTGCGCAGAATGGGAAGACACGCCGATGGTGCACGGTCGATTTTTGACGAGCCGTGTATGAGTTATATGCGCCACAGACAAAAGGTGGCACGGAAAATACTCGTTCAAGCAACACAGCATAGAGAATGCTATAAAGGTAAAAAGCGCGTTTGATTTTCCGTGCCTTATAAACTCTGTCTGTGGCAGTATTTACTCATACTAGGCGAGGAAATATGAGACTGTGCACTATCGGCGTGTCTTCCCATGCTGCGCAGTCGTCTATCTGCTATTAATAAAATTTATAGCCCGCTAACAAATATTAATAACCCTAATTACATTTACAAAAATATCAATTAGTGGTAACATATCAATAACTTAGAAATCATATTTGAATGGTAGGAAATCCAGGCCATACAAACTAAGCTCAAACTCATAACATACTCAAAACAAACATTAACAAAAAAGAGGTAATATCAATGGCAAAAATTGCAAAGCAGCTCACTGAGCTGATAGGTCATACTCCGCTTCTGGAGCTGACCAATTATGAAAAAGCCCTTGGGCTTGAAGCAAAAATCATAGCAAAGCTGGAGTATTTCAATCCACTTGGAAGTGTAAAGGACAGGGTGGCGGCAGCTATGATAGAACAGGGCATAAAGGATGGAAAGATAAATCAGGACACAATAATCATAGAGCCGACAAGTGGCAATACCGGAATCGGACTTGCATTTGTGGCTGCCTCAAAGGGGCTTCACCTGATACTTATCATGCCTGATACCATGAGCGTTGAGAGAAGAAAAATCGTCACAGCGCTTGGCGCAGAGATAAAGCTCACACCGGGGCGTGAGGGCATGAAGGGTGCAATCGATGAGGCGCAGAGACTTAAAGAGCATTATGGCAATGCCTTTATTCCACAGCAGTTTGAGAATCAGGCCAATCCGGATATCCACAGAGCTACAACCGCTCAGGAAATCTGGGAGGATACAGATGGAAAGGTAGATATCTTTGTATCATCTGTCGGAACAGGCGGCACCTGTACAGGCACCGGGCTTGGATTGAGAGATCATAATCCTGATGTAAGGATAGTAGCTGTTGAACCAAAGAGCTCACCGGTACTCTCAGGCGGAAGACCGGGACCTCACAAGATACAGGGAATCGGTGCAGGCTTTATTCCGAAGGTCATGCGCATGGATATAGTGGATGAGGTGATTCCGGTGGAGAATGAGGCCGCTTTTGACAAGGCAAGAGAGGTTGCAAAGAGCGACGGACTTCTCGTTGGCATATCCTCAGGAGCAGCAATATATGCGGCAACAGAGCTTGCGAAAAGACCTGAGAACAAGGGAAAGAATATCGTGGTGCTACTTCCGGATACAGGAGAAAGATACCTGTCCACACCGCTTTTTACAGTAAACTAACGGCATATAAACTTACGGCATAAGCTTGCTTTGCCGGAAACTGTAACATGAAAAATGAGAAACATACATGAGAAACATACATAAATATACGGCAGCCCTGCTGTCGACAGTGATGATTCTGTCACTTCTTCTGGCAGGCTGCTCAGGCAGGAAGGATGACGGAACAGTCACCATAACCAATGTGTCGTATGATCCGACACGAGAGTTTTACGAGAAATACAACAAAATATTCGAGTCTTACTATGAGAGCGAGCACGGCAAAAAGATAAATGTGATTCAGTCACATGGCGGCTCGGGAGCACAGGCACGCTCGGTTGTGGAGGGATGTAATGCAGATGTTGTCACACTGGCACTTGAGCATGACATAGACCTGATACAAAATACGGGCTTAATTGATAAGGGCTGGATTGATGAGTTTTCTGACAGCTCGGCACCATACACATCAACAATCGTTTTACTTGTAAGAAAGGGCAATCCAAAGCATATAAGTGACTGGGATGACCTGGTGAAAAAGAATGTGGATGTGATTACGCCTGATCCAAAGAGTAGTGGCGGAGCCTGCTGGAATTTTCTTGCAGCGCTAAGCTATGCGAAGACAAATTATGACAGCCTGAAGGAACAGAAATCGTTTATGAAGAAGCTGTATGAAAATGTCACAATTATGGATTCGGGTGCGAGAGGCTCAACAACCACATTTGTGGAAAACGGTCAGGGAGATGTGCTCATAGCGTGGGAAAACGAGGCACTTACGACCATGGATTCATATCCGGGTAAGTATGAGATAGTGAATCCGTCCGTCAGCATCTTAGCACAGCCCTCTGTTGCTATTGTGGATGACAATGCAAAGAGCAACGGAACACAAGAGGTAAGCAAAGAATACCTACAGTATCTCTACAGTGATGAGGCACAGCAGCTGATTGGCGAAAGCGGCTACAGACCAACCAATCAGGATATATTAAACCGGTTTTCCGACAAGTTTGATTTAAATATCAGGCTTTGGAGCATAGAGGATTACGGCGGATGGAATGAAGCCTACAAGACATATTTCGATGATGGAGCAATGTTCGATGAAATATACGGCAACTGATAAAACAGCAAAAGAGAAAACTAAATCAAAGAACATAAAGACCAGAGTCATACCGGGCTACCATCTTTCGCTTGGAATAGTGGTCACGATGCTTTCAGTCATCGTTCTCATTCCGTTAGCATCAGTGCTTGTGTATTCGCTAAAGATATCGCCGGGCGATTTCGTGGCACTTATCATGAAGGAGAATGTGAGGAATGCCTTTATCACAAGCATCACCTCATCATTTATCGCAGCAATCGTAAATGTGGTATTTGGACTCATCGTGGCATGGACGCTTGTGAAGTACGATTTTCCCGGGAAATGGCTGCTTGACGGACTTATAGAGCTTCCGTTTGCACTGCCGACAGCGGTTGCGGGCATCACGCTCTCAAAGCTGTACTCAGGCACAGGCTTTTTTGGTAAGGGCCTTGGCAAGTTTGGAATAGATGTAGCTTACACACAGGCAGGAATAGTTGTGGCACTTGTTTTTGTAGGCATTCCCTTCGTAATAAGAGCTGTACAGCCGGTGCTTGAAAAGATGGATAATACATATGAGGAGGCCGCTTATATGCTTGGCGCCACACCCTCTAAGACATTTTTTAAGGTAATACTTCCGGAGCTTCGCCCGGCACTCTTAACAGGCTTTGGTCTTGCCTTTGCCAGAGGCATAGGAGAGTACGGAAGCGTCATCTACATATCAGGCAACAGTGCAAGGCACAGGACGCAGGTGGTATCCTACGTCATCATGCAGAAGCTTAGCTATATAGATTATGCCAGCGCAACTGCCATAGCACTTGTGATGCTTGTCATATCATTTTTATTGCTGCTATTTGTAAACATAGTGCAGGTTAAACAGTCACAGCGCACTAATTTGTTGTAGAAGGCTGCATATAAATCAAATGCGATGCACACAAACAGGAAAGGAGCACAATGCGATGACCGAACAGGTAAAGCTTGAAAGAAGAAAAAAGATCACAAAGATAATACTCGTCACTGTCACGGTGCTCTTTATATTTGTCATGCTTGTAGTTCCGCTTTTTTCTGTGATGGCAAGTGCCTTAAAGGAGGGGTTTGGATTCTATCTGAAAGCTATCTCCACAAGCTACGTGCTTTCAGCACTCAAGGTGACTTTGATAGCAACAGTTTTTGCGGTAGTTATCAATACCTTCTTTGGAATATGGACAGCGTGGCTGTTGACCAGGTTTTCGTTTAAAGGAAAGCAGGTGCTTGCAACACTTATTGATATACCGTTTTCTATTTCTCCGGTCATCGTAGGACTTGCGTATCTTATGACCTTCGGACGGCTTGGGTGGTTTTATCCGGTTATCAGATGGTTCAATGAGATATTCGGCACGAATGTGAGAATCACCTTTGCAATACCGGGAGTTGTGCTTGCTACGATATTTGTCACGTTTCCGTATGTGTCAAGGGAAATTATACCGGTGCTCAATGCAGAGGGAAAGGATGAGGAAGAAGCCGCAGCGCTGATGGGAGCATCCGGTTTTACGATATTTCGGAAAATAACACTTCCGCAGATGAAGTGGAGCCTGATTTACGGAATCATACTCTGTACGGCGAGAGCCCTCGGCGAGTTCGGCGCGGTAAATGCGCTCTCGAAGACAAGAGGCGAGACATTTACACTGCCGCTTGAGATTGATGCCTTGTATATGTCGGGCACAGACAGCTCGATAACATCGGCATTTGCTGTATCGTCGATACTGTTAATTATTGCATTAATCATTCTTTTTGCAAGAAATATAGTTGAGCATAAATTTAAGAAATTACACTGAGATATACTTGGAAAATATGATTTACACTAATAAAATCTGCTGCAAGGGAAAAGCAGGAAGGAGATAACGTATATGTACGTTGAGATGAAAAATATATACAAAAAATACGGAGACTTCCTGGCATCCGATAATGTGAGCTTTGGAGTGGAAAAGGGAAAGCTTGTGGCGCTGCTTGGTCCGTCCGGCAGTGGCAAGACAACACTTCTTCGTATGATAGCAGGGCTTGAGACGCCAAATTCAGGTGACATATATATAGATGGAAAGCGAGTGAATGATATTCCGGCCTCGAAGAGAGGCATAGGCTTTGTGTTTCAGAACTATGCGCTGTTTAGATACATGACAATATACGACAATGTGGCATTTGGGCTGGAGCTTCAGAAGATGCCGAAAAAGCTCATAAAGGAGCGTGTTACCAAGCTTCTTGAAATGACAGGCTTATCGGGGCTTGAAAAGAGATATCCGAATCAGCTTTCCGGAGGACAGCGTCAGAGAGTGGCATTTGCAAGGGCGCTGGCGCCGAATCCACAGGTGCTCTTACTGGATGAGCCATTTGCCGCGATAGATGCAAAGGTGCGAGGTGAGCTTCGTACATGGCTTAAGGAGCTGGTCGAAAAGCTTGGAATCACAAGCATTTTCGTCACACATGACCAGGATGAGGCTGTTGAGGTGGCAGATGAAATCATTATCACAAACCACGGCACGATAGAGCAGATGGGTACACCTCTTGAGATATACAAGTCGCCTGATACACCTTTTGTGGCGCAGTTTATAGGACACACCACAGTCGTTGAAAATTATGACAGGCTAAAGGGCTTTGACAGGATAGAAAATGCCGACAAGGCGGTAATCAGACCTGAGTTTATCAAGATATCAAAAAGTGGCAACTTAGACCGCTATCAGTCAGCGGCAGAGGAGGGCGTCGTAACAGATGTGGTATTCAGAGGAAACAGGATGGATATCACAGTCAGCATAAACGGCATCGGGGTGGTCGGTGAGCGCTCACTTGAAAAGGACCTGATAGCAGTCGGCGAGAAAGTGCATGTGCTGATTTACAGGCTGTATATATTTGATGAAGAGAAAACATACCTGATGGAAAACAGCGAGATGCAGGAGCAGGATGTATTCTACATTTAGATATAGGAATAGTCTAAAGCTTGTGATTGAAAGAGGAAGCAGAGGGAGATAAATGAAGATAGAAAACAAAAAAATCCTACACACGGACATCCTCATAATAGGAGGTGGCACGGCGGGCTGTTATGCAGCACTCACCATCCGTGAGAAATCGGATTATTCGATTATAATTGCAGAGAAAGCGAACATAAAGCGAAGCGGATGCCTTGCAGCAGGTGTCAATGCGATAAATGCATACATAGTAAAGGGCAGAAAGCCTGAGGACTATGTAGACTACGCAAAAAAGGATGCTGACGGCATAGTAAGGGAAGATTTACTCATGACTATGTCAGAGGGCTTAAACCGTGTGACGGACAAGATGGAAAAGCTTGGACTTGTCATATTAAAGGATGAAAACGGTGAGTATGTAGCCAGAGGAAACCGAAATATCAAGATAAACGGCGAGAACATGAAGCCGATTTTGGCAGAAGCTGTTTCAAAGCTTACGGACTGTACAGTGATAAACAGAATCAATATCACGGACTATATAGTTGAGAACAACACCATAAAGGGTGCATACGGATTTTCAATCGAGGATGCAACAGCCTATGAAATCAGAGCTAAAAAGGTGCTCTGTGCAACAGGCGGAGCGGCCGGTTTATACAGGCCAAACAATCCGGGATTTTCAAGGCACAAGATGTGGTATCCTCCGTTTAATACAGGCGCAGGATATGCGATGGGCATAAGAAGCGGAGCTGAGATGACCACCTTTGAGATGAGATTTATCGCACTCAGATGCAAGGACACAATTGCACCGACCGGAACAATTGCACAGGGAGTCGGGGCAAAACAGGTCAATTCTCTTGGAGAGGTTTACGAGACAAAATACGGTCTCACCACATCAGAGCGTGTATACGGAACGGTCATGGAAAATCTCGAGGGAAGAGGTCCTTGCTACTTAAGGACAGAGGGCATCTCTCCACAGCAGGATGAGTCATTAAGAAAGGCATATCTCAACATGGCACCAAGCCAGACACTCAAGTGGGTGGAGGCAGGTAAGAATCCAAGTGAGCAGAATGTGGAGATAGAGGGCACCGAGCCGTATATCGTAGGTGGCCACACAGCGAGCGGCTACTGGGTAAATACCGAGCGTGAGACTACAATCCACGGACTTTATGCTGCTGGAGATGTGGCAGGAGGATGTCCACAGAAATACGTTACAGGAGCTATGGTAGAGGGTGAAATCGCTGCGATAGATATGGTTTCAAAGCTTGATGCAGATACCTCCGACGGAAGTCCTGACACATCAGCATTTGATGAGAAAAAGGCGCTTGACGCAAAAGCTTCAGAGTACGACCATTTCCTCACTGAAAGGTCCCAGATGTTTACAACAGAGGCTATCGAGGAAGCCATGCAGAAGGTCATGGACAACTACGCTGGCGGTATTTCCACACATTATCAGTTCAACGGCAAGCAGCTTGCGCTGGCAAAGGAAAAGATAAATCATCTGATAGAGCTGACCGGTGATTTATATGCATCGGATATGCATGAGCTTATGTTCATATATGAGCTTAAGGAGAGGCTTACGGTATGTATTTCGGTTATAGCACATCTTGGTGCGAGAAAGGAGACCAGATGGCACAGCTTTGCCGAGAATCTGGATTATCCCGACAAGAGTGATGACTGGATGAAATACGTCAATTCCAGATACGAAAACGGACAGCTTCACATGATTTACAGAGAGCTTGTCGGAAGGGAGGCGCGTTATGAGCATAATGATTGATAAAGCAAAGTGTAAGGGCTGTGGCATGTGTACAAATGTATGCCCGGGAAGCCTGATATATCAGGACTCAGAGAAAAAAGCCTTTATCAAATATCCTAAGGACTGCTGGGGCTGTGCCTCATGCATCAAGGAATGTCATTTTGGCGCTATTGCTCTTTATCTTGGAGCAGACATAGGAGGCATGGGAAGTCTCATGACAGTAAAAAGCACGCCGGACACGCTGACCTGGGATATCAAAAAGCGCGACGGAAGCAAGGAAGAGATTCTTATCAACAAGAAGGAATCCAATAAATATTAAAGAAAAGGATGGTAACAGACATGGGTGAATTATCACATCTTGACGAACTCGAAGCAGAGGCAATATACATAATACGTGAAGTAGCCGCAGAGTGCGAGAAGCCGGTTATGTTGTACTCAATTGGAAAGGACAGCTCGGTAATGCTTCATCTGGCAATGAAGGCATTTTATCCGGAGAAGCCGCCATTTCCGTTTTTACATGTAAATACAACCTGGAAATTTCATGAGATGATAGAATTCAGAGATCACATTGCTAAGGAAAAGGGCATCGAGATGCTTGAATATATAAATCAGGATGGCGTAAAGCAGGGCATCAATCCATTTGACCATGGCTCAGCATACACAGATATCATGAAGACACAGGCGCTTAAGCAGGCGCTCGACAAATACGGCTTTACGGCAGCGTTTGGCGGCGGCCGAAGAGACGAGGAAAAATCAAGAGCCAAGGAGAGAATCTTCTCCTTCAGAAATGAAAACCACGCATGGGATCCAAAGAACCAGCGCCCGGAGATGTGGAAGCTCTACAATTCAAGAATCAAAAAGGGCCAGGAGGTGCGAGTTTTCCCGCTGTCAAACTGGACAGAGAAGGATATCTGGCAGTATATAAAGAGAGAGAATATCGAGATTCCTTCACTTTACTTTGCAAAGGAAAGACCTGTTGTATACAGAGACGGCAACATCATCATGGTAGATGACGACAGAATGAAGCTTCGTCCGGGTGAGAAAATCCAGATGAAGAGTGTACGTTTCAGAACTCTCGGCTGCTATCCACTGACAGGTGGTGTGGAGTCGACGGCGGATACACTTGATGAGATTATTGATGAGACACTCAGTGCTGTTTCCTCAGAGAGAACCACCCGTGTCATAGACAACGAGGCGGCAGGCAGCATGGAAAGAAGAAAGAGGGAGGGATATTTCTAAAATGAGCGGATTACTTAAATTTATTACATGCGGAAGCGTGGACGACGGAAAATCAACTCTGATCGGACATATATTATACGATTCAAAGCTGCTCTATGCAGATCAGGAAAAGGCATTGGAGCTTGACAGTAAGGTAGGAAGCCGTGGCGGCGCCATCGACTATTCACTCCTCCTTGACGGATTGATGGCAGAGAGAGAGCAGGGAATCACAATCGATGTGGCTTATCGTTACTTCACAACAGATAAGAGAAGCTTTATCGTGGCAGATACACCGGGCCATGAGGAGTATACAAGAAACATGGCTGTAGGTGCATCCTTTGCAGACCTTGCGGTAATTTTAATAGATGCAAAGCAGGGTGTATTGGTTCAGACAAGAAGACACGCAAGAATCTGCGCGCTCATGGGAATCAACTACTTTGTATTTGCTGTAAACAAGATGGATCTTGTAGGCTACGACGAGAAGCGTTTCGATGAAATCACAAAGCAGATTATTGAGCTTACAAAGGAGCTTGAGCTCAAAAATGTAGTAATAATTCCTGTTTCTGCAACAGAGGGTGACAATGTAACAACAAAGTCAGAAAATATCCCATGGTACAAGGGACCTGCTCTTTTATCATACCTTGAGGATGTTGACATAAAGGATGAGAACGAGGAAGAGGGCTTTTACATGCCTGTACAGAGAGTCTGCCGTCCTGACCACACCTTCCGTGGATTCCAGGGCCAGATAGAGGCCGGAGCGGTAAAGGTGGGCGATGAAATCACCACACTGCCAAGCAATGAGACAGCCCATGTAAAGAGCATCCATGTGGGTGATAAGCTAAGCGATAGCGCATTTACAGGCCAGCCAGTTACAATCCAGCTCGACAGAGAGGTGGACGTATCAAGAGGCTGTGTGCTCACAATCGGTTCAGGAGCAAAGGTTGCGTCATCCATCACAGCTACAATACTCTGGATGGATGATGATGAGCTCTTTAAGGGAAAGAATTTCTTCTTCAAGCTAGGTACCAAGTCAATACCGGGCATCGTAACAGAGATAGAGCATACTATCGACGTAAACACAGGTGAGGAAAAGCCTGCCGACAAGCTTAAAAAGAACGAGATAGCAGTTGTAAAGATTGCATTCTCGGACAAGATAGTCTGCGATAAGTTCAAAAATCACAAGACACTCGGTGAGTTCATCTTAATCGACCGTGTGACGGATATGACATCTGCCTGTGGTGTGGTTGAAGAGGTACACACAGAGGAAAGCGGCCTCTATGAGGGCAGAGTAGACAGAAACGTAAGAGCTGCAATCAAGGGTCAGAAGGCAATCACCGCCGTATTCGTAGACGGAGTGGATGGTGTAAACCGCGGCTTTGTGGAGGATGTCGAGAAAGCCTTAAATATAGACGGACGCCATACTTATCTCTACGCACCAAAGGAGGGTGAGGACTTCGTAAATGTAGTCAAGCATCTAAGCCATGCCGGAATACTCGTACTTCTGCTCATCAGCCAAAAGCAGGAGAAGGAGCTTGCAGCTGACAAAGTTGAGTTCACAAAGGACTGGAACAAAAACGGCAGAGATGTGGACAAGGCTGCGGAGTTTATCAAAAAGCAGTCAGTATATGACGGCGTGATTGTAAACACAAGTGAGTATATCTGATAAAAATATATAAGCAGATGAACAGCATCCCATATTCATTTAATATGAAGGGATGCTGTTTTTGTAACCAATTTCCACGTTGAAAAGCACGCCCCAATGTGGTAAAATTGACAAAGATAATTTATAGAAAACATACAGGAGGATTAACATACAATGGAAAGTTACAAGAGCGAATTTATAGACTTTATGGTGGAGAGTGACGTGCTGAAATTTGGTGATTTCACATTAAAGAGCGGCCGTAAATCACCATTTTTCATGAATGCGGGAGCATATGTGACAGGCTCACAGCTTAAGAGACTCGGAGAGTACTACGCAAAGGCTATCCATGCAAACTACGGAGATGACTTTGATGTATTATTCGGACCTGCATACAAGGGAATTCCACTTGCAGTGGTAACAGCTATCGCATACCATGAGCTCTATGGCAAAGAGGTGCGCTACTGCTCAGACAGAAAAGAGGCAAAGGATCACGGTGCAGACAAGGGAGGCTTCCTTGGAAGCAAGCTTAAGGATGGCGACAGAGTAGTCATGATAGAGGATGTCACCACATCCGGCAAATCAATGGAGGAGACAGTTCCAAAGGTAAGAGGAGCTGCAGATGTTACAATCGTAGGTCTTATGGTGAGCCTCAACAGAATGGAAGTCGGACAGGGCGGCAAGGTAAGCGCACTTGACGAAATCCATGAGAAGTACGGCTTTGAGGGCAGGGCTATAGTTACAATGGAAGAGGTCACAGAGTATCTCTACAACAGAGAGCATGGTGGCAGAGTAGTCATTGATGACACAATCAAAGCAGCTATAGATGAGTACTATAAGCAGTACGGCTGCAAATAGGAGAATATAAATTGCTTGGCAGAAGAAAACGTAACAGGTATAAGTTTACGGAAAAGAAGCAATCTAAGAGGGGGATAGCTGCACTTGTTGTGGCTATCCTCATAGAGATTGTATATATAGTTTTTTTGAATGCGGCATTCAGAGGAGATGGCAATCTGTCTATGTACTATGGCAGTGCCGGTATACTGATGCTTGGCATATCTCTGGCAGATTTCGGGTTTGCCATCAGAAGCCTCTTTGATGAGGAATCATTCATGACATTTCCACGATTGGCAGTGTTTTTTGCACTTATAGCGGTGCTCAGCTGGGGTGGAACATATGCTGCAGGTTTTATTATATGAAAGAAAGATTATAGGGATATATGAGTTATAAAGAGATTTATGAACTCTCCAATGAGCTTTACGCAGAGCGATTAGAGCTTGTGGAGGAGCGGATAGAACAGATCATCAGAGAGCCTGCGATAGAGCCGGCTTTTGCAGATTATTTCACAAGTGTGGCAAAGTGCATCAACACTATTAAAAACCATAGCGCAGATAAGGAATTTAACGATTTATTCTATTCACAGTTTGATAAAGAAAATTACGAGAAAAGCTATGCCAACCCGGCATATGCCGTAAAGGTGCTCGGAGATGAGTATGGTCAGCTTTTATCGGCTGTATATGCAAAAATTGCCGGAAGCATCACGCATATCTTTCAGGGAGATATAAAATATCTCTGCATTTATGCAGAGCTTATTGTAGAGCTATACAATTATTTTGAGAATGCCGATGAGCTGAGTCCTGATGAGATAAGGGGCTGTATATACTCGTTCATGCATGATTATGAGGAGCTTTTTGCAGAGGATGACAACAGGGCACTCCTTGACCCGGCTTATGATTACTATACAGAGCTTGTAAATGAGGCAGATTTGTCAAATGATGATTATCTGTATTCCTACGGACTGTATGTCGGAGAGAATGAGCGCGCCGGCAGAGCACATCTGGCTTCATTTTCAGATGAGGAGATACAGGCCATGGCAGATACCTATACAGAAGGATACCGCATTGGCTTTATTACCTGCAACAAGGATATCTCAAAGAAGTCGGTGGTTCAGGTGCTTTATCCGCTTGGCTTTGAGCGTATGATAAGAGCAGCATTAAAGAATTTTGAGAAAATGGGTATGAAGCCTGCCATGAGACCATTTTCCACATCGGTCAATAAGCAGTTTGACTATGACCACAAGGAGGATATGGCACTGTGGCTTGACAAGGCATATGTGGAGTATCGTCTTGAGTGCATGCACAATGCACTTGAGAGAATGAAGGATGTAGCATGCAAATGTGGAGGACCGGCTGTCATAGAGATATTTGGAGAGGAGCCGTTTGCTCCGGTTTCAAAGAAGGAGGCTGCGCACTTTAATGATGAGCAGCAGAAGCTTGTAGTCCATATGACAAGCGTGCGCTCACAGTATATGAACAGCTATATTCACAGCGAGGACAGAAGCTTTACGATTATTGCCTATCCGTGTGCTGCAATCGGACCTGATTATACGGAGATTTTTACAGAAACTGTAAAGATTAATACTCTTGATTATGCACTCTACAGAGATATGCAGCAGAAAATCATAGATGTGCTTGATACAGCAGACAGGGTGCATATCGTCGGAACAAACGGCAACAGGACAGATTTGTTTGTCAAGATTCATGAGCTTAAGGAGCCTTCAAAGGAGACGGCTTTTGAAAACTGTGTGGCTGATGTAAATATTCCTGTCGGAGAGGTGTTTACTTCACCGGTGCTAGAGGGTACAAACGGCAAGCTGCATGTCAGTCAGGTATATCTCAATGAGCTTAATTTCCTTAATCTGGAAATCGACTTTAAGGATGGCATGATTGATAAATATACATGCACCAATTTTGAGGATGAGGAAGAAAACAAAAAGTATATATCAGACAATGTGCTTTTCCATCATGACACACTGCCTATGGGTGAGTTTGCCATAGGCACCAATACGACAGCCTACCGTATGGCGAGAGTATATGATATCGCGGCAAAGATGCCTATTCTCATAGCAGAGAAGACAGGACCGCACTTTGCGGTGGGTGATACCTGCTACACATACGATGAGGACAATATGACATACAACCCTGACGGAAAAGCAATCATTGCCAGGGATAATTCAGTTTCCATCCGCAGAAAAGAGGATATATCAAAGGCATATTTCAACTGCCACACGGATATCACAATACCATATGATGAGCTTGGAGCCATCACAGTTATTCGACACGATGGCTCAACATGTGATATAATAAGAGATGGCAGATTTGTGCTTGAGGGCGTAGAAGAGTTGAACAAACCGCTCGATACGCTTGATGCAGAAAGCAAATAATTGTTAGACGTATAAGGAGGATAAAATGGCAAAGGTTGGAATAGTTATGGGCAGCGACTCAGATTTAAAGGTGATGAGTAAGGCGGCAGATATGCTTGAAGAGCTCGGCATAGAGTATGAGCTCACCATCATCTCGGCACACCGTGAGCCGGATGAGCTTATTGAGTGGACAAGAGGCGCTGAGAATAGAGATGTAAAGGTAATAATAGCAGGAGCGGGAATGGCAGCAGCACTTCCGGGAATGTGTGCAGCGCTTTTTGCACTTCCTGTTATCGGAGTACCGCTTTCAGGAAAGAATCTGGATGGAATGGATGCAGTGTTCTCAATCATGCAGATGCCACCTGGAGTGCCTGTTGCCACAGTTGCAATTGACGGTGCGAAAAATGCAGCAATCCTTGCAGCAAAGATACTCGCAGCAGGTGATGATGCAATCCTTGAGAAAATCAAAAAGTATACAGCAGATATGAAGGCTCAGGTTGTAGCAAAGGATGCGAAACTGAAACAGGTTGGATATAAGCAGTATCTTGCTGAGAAATAGATTGTATTGTCATCTATAGGAGGGTTTTTATGGGTATATTGCAAAAGGCAGACAGATGTATGGATGAGGCAGCAGCCTTATTTGGCGAGAATAAGCTTTTTTTGGCAGAGAATAAGGCACAGGAGACAGCCGGTCTTTATAAGAGCTGTGGCGCATATGAGCAGATGGCAAAGACTGTCAATTTTATGGGAGTCATATATGCATCTATTGGAGACTTAAGCATGTCAATTGACTGCTACCTAGAGGCTATGGATGTAGCTGTGGAGCAGGGTTCAACAGAGATAATCATGCTTGTAAACAATAATATAGGCTCACTCTATATGGAGCTTGGATTGTATGAAAAGGCTATCAGATATTTCAACGAAGCACTGGAGCTGTGCAAGCCACCGCTGCATGGAGAGAGGGATAGCTATTATCAGGAGCTTCTTATGCTTCATCTGAATCTGTGCATCTCATACACAGGAATTAACGAGTTTGAAAAGGCAGAAAAGCATCTTTCTGATGCGATACTCTTTAATGAGATAGCTGGCAGTGATAAAAACAGATTTCTGATAGATATGTCACAGGCACATATGCTATGGAAGATGGAAAATGAGGATGAGGTCAGAGATCATGTGGAAGAGCTGGTTGAGGGTGCGATAAACAATATCAATTCTGCCAATTATGTGCTTGAGATACTAAGCCTTTGCAATCTATTTATGAATATGGGGGAGTTCGATGCATGGAAAAAGGTTATTGTGGAGTATGAACGCTTTGCTATTGAAACAGAAAATCTGTTTTTCCAGAAGACCTGTGTCAAGATGTGGATGAAATATGAGAGCGCCATGGGTGATACAGAGGCGTACAACAAGCTGTGCGTATATTACGCAAATCTCCACTCTATGCAGGTGAAGGAGCAGATAAAGCGTCTTGGTGATACAATCGACCTTAAGCTTCAGCTTCAGGAGACTGAGTATGAGCGCCGTAAGGCAGTCAGACTCAACTACACAGATATGCTTACAGGCATGGGCAATAAGTTCAAGATGCGAAACGATTTTGAAAAGCTTGTGAGCAAAAATCAGGATTCAGATGGTGCAGGAATCACGTTTGGAGTAGTGGATATAGATTTCTTCAAGTCATTTAACAGAAACAGTGGCAGAGTCACCGGTGATGCAGTGCTAAAAGAATTGTCATCCATAATAAATGAGAGCATCAAAGATAAGGGAATGGGGTATCATTTCTATGGTGATGAATTCTACATAATCCTGCAGGAAACGGATGAGGATATCATTAAAAATATAGCCGAGCATATAAGACTTGAGCTTGCCAAAAAACAGATACTTCATGAGAGCTCTAAGGTGGATGAGTATCTGACTGTATCACAGGCATATGTTACCGCCCCGGATGTAAAGGTGCCGGATGAGTTTTCAAAGCTGTTCAAGACGGTGGATGAAGTGCTCAATGATGTGAAGGAAAAGGGTAGAAATGCATATAAGATAGTCTGATGCTTTAAGCGTATAAGACAACTATAAAATGACACGCAGCGTAAAACGTTGCGTGTCATTTTTAATGGATCTATATATACAGTTATAGTTATATTTGTACTTATACTTTTACTTTTATATGGCTATATTGTCTCATTTATATTCCGGATATAACAATATCAGTGCCGGCCTTCTCATATATATCTGCTGTCTCAGGTGAGATACCGGAGTCGGTGATTACCATATTGATGTCATCAAGCGATGCATAGCTGGATATGGATGTGGTATCAAACTTGGTGTGGTCTACAAGAGCCACAGTTTTAGCGGAGGCCTTGATACACATGTGCTTTAAATCAGCCTCGTATATACTGAAATCAGTCAGTCCGTCTTCTACAGAGAAGCCTCTTGCGGACACGAACGCGATATCTGTGTGTATCTTTTTGAGTAAATCAGCGCCAAGCAGTCCTTCTATGGAAGCGGATGCACTGGTTACGATACCGCCTGTCAGGATGACTGTGACACCCGGGATATCCTTTAGCTCTAAAGCCAGATTGATGCCATTGGTGATGACGGTCAGCTCTGTAAAGCCTGAAAGCTTCATGCCGAGAGTGTAGGCTGTGGAGCTGGCATCAAGGAATATACACATATGGTCACTTACGAGCTTTATCGCCTCGTTTGCAATCTCCTCTTTAGCTTCCTTGTTTTCCAGGGCGCGGTCATGGAACAGGTAGGCCCTCGAGGTTAAATCAGTCATGTCATGGGTTTTATCCTTGTAGATAGCACCCCCGTGAGTCTTTGTCAGAAGCTTTTCCTTATCCATCTGGTTTAAATCTGTTCTTATTGTCGTGGTCGATACACCAAGCAGTTCACTGAGCTCATTGGTGGTGGCCTTGCGGTTTTCTTTTAAATAATCGAGAATCTTTTGTTGTCTTTCTAATTGCAGCATAGATTTCCCTCTTTCTTTTGATTTCTGTTGTATTTTTACGTACATATTTTTATCACAAAGCATTGCATAAATATATAATAACTCAAATAAGTAAATAAAGCCAGTGTTTTCGATTGCTTATGCTTTTTTTTATTTGATGACATTTGATTATATTTATTTTTACTTTTATTTGCTTTTACTATTGCATTTTTTCTTTTAAAGTGTTATATTTATATCATCAAATAAAAGCAAACACAAATTATATAAGGCGGAGGTATTATTAAATGAAGTTTTTCGTAGATACAGCAAATGTCGAGGACATTAAGAAAGCAAACGATATGGGAGTCATCTGTGGAGTTACAACAAACCCTTCACTCATCGCAAAAGAGGGCAGAGACTTCAATGAGGTAATTAAAGAAATCACATCTATCGTTGACGGACCGATAAGCGGAGAGGTAAAAGCCACAACAGTTGATGCAGAGGGCATGATAAAAGAAGGACGTGAAATCGCAGCTATCCATCCAAACATGGTAGTTAAGATTCCTATGACAGTTGAGGGACTTAAGGCTGTCAAGGTGCTTTCATCAGAGGGCATCAAGACAAACGTTACTCTTATTTTTTCAGCAAATCAGGCAATTCTTGCTGCAAATGCAGGTGCTACATATGTTTCACCTTTCCTTGGCAGACTTGATGATATCAGCCAGCCGGGCATTGAGCTGATCAGACAGATTTCAGAGATTTTTGATATCTATGGATATGATACAGAGATTATTGCAGCTTCAATCAGAAACCCGATTCATGTCACAGACTGTGCACTTGCAGGAGCTGATATCGCAACAATTCCTTACAAGGTTATCGAGCAGATGACAAAGCATCCGCTTACAGATCAGGGAATCGAGAAGTTCCAGGCTGATTACAGAGCTGTATTTGGGGATTAGATATTATAAACCAAAGACCGGTATAAATATTTTATTTCATGTCATAGATTTAACAGGAGAACAAAATGAACAAATTAGAACTTCAGATTACAGCAAATGAAGTCAGGAAGGGTATCGTCACGGCTGTGCATTCTGCAAAGGCGGGACATCCGGGCGGCTCACTTTCTGCAGCAGATATATTTACATATCTGTATTTTGAGGAGATGAACATTGATCCAAAGAATCCTAAAAAGCCGGATAGAGACCGTTTTGTGCTTTCAAAGGGACACACGGCTCCGGGACTTTACTCTACACTTGCGCAGAGAGGCTATTTTCCGGTTGAGGATTTAAAAACACTCAGACATCTGGGATCATATCTGCAGGGACATCCTGACATGAAGCATATCCCGGGTGTGGATATGTCAAGCGGTTCGCTCGGACAGGGCATTTCTGCGGCGGTAGGAATGGCACTTTCTGCAAAGCTTACAAATGATGATTACAGAGTATATACACTTCTCGGCGATGGCGAGATTCAGGAGGGACAGGTCTGGGAGGCTGCCATGTTTGCGGGCTTCAGAAGGCTTGATAACCTTGTTGTTATAGTTGATAACAACGGACTCCAGATTGATGGACCGGTGGATCAGGTGTGCTCACCATATCCTATTGGTGAGAAATTCAAGGCATTCAATTTCCATGTGATTGATCTGAAGGATGGAAATGACATGGATCAGATTGCTGACGCATTTAAAGAGGCAAGAAATACAAAGGGTATGCCGACGGCAATTATAGCACATACCGTAAAGGGCAAAGGTGTTTCATTTATGGAAAATCAGGTCGGCTGGCATGGCAAGGCTCCAAATGATGAGGAGTATGCAGTTGCCATGGAGGATCTGAGAAAGGAAGGTGAAGCATTATGTCAGAAGTAAAGAAAATCGCCACACGTGTCAGCTACGGAAATGCACTTGTAGAGCTTGCAAAGGAGCACGATGACGTATATGTTCTTGATGCTGACCTTGCGGCTGCCACACAGACAGCCATCTTCAAAAAGGAATTTCCAGATCGTCACATAGACTGTGGTATCGCAGAGTGCAACATGATGGGCATTGCTGCAGGACTTGCGGCTACGGGAAAGGTGCCATTTGCCAGTTCATTTGCCATGTTTGCGGCAGGTCGTGCGTTTGAGCAGGTGAGAAACTCTATTGGATATCCTCATCTCAATGTGAAAATCGGTGCGACACACGCAGGTATTTCGGTAGGAGAGGATGGAGCCACCCACCAGTGCAACGAGGATATTGCACTCATGAGAGCAATTCCAGGCATGGTTGTAATAAACCCAAGTGATGATATAGAGGCAAGAGCCGCCGTGAAGGCAGCTTATGAGCATGAGGGCCCTGTATACATGAGGTTTGGCCGTCTTGCAACACCGATAATAAATGACAATGCAGAGTATAAATTTGAAATCGGAAAGGGTGTTACACTCCGTGAGGGCACGGATGTAGCTATCATAGCTACCGGTCTGTGCGTGGCAGAGTCACTTGCAGCGGCAGAAAAGCTTGCAGCAGATGGCGTAAATGCAAAGGTCATAAATATACACACTATCAAGCCTCTTGATGAGGAGCTTGTTGTAGCTGCAGCAAAGGAATGCGGCAGGGTGGTTACCGTGGAGGAGCACTCTGTAATAGGCGGACTTGGAGCCGCGGTATGTGAGACACTTTCGCGTAAGGCTCCAACACCGGTAAAGACAATAGGCGTACAGGACTGCTTTGGTGAGTCAGGTCCGGCTGTAGCTTTGCTTAAAAAATATGGACTTGATGCAGAGGGCATTTATGCATCAGTGAAGGATTTTTTATAAGTATTTAAAATAGTTTGGTTTTATCATTTTTTACATTTTCCCCAATATAACAATAAACTAATAAAAGAAAGGACAGCCGGGATACGGTTGTCCTTTCTTCTACTTAGTATACATATAAAAACTTTAATGTTTTAATTAATGTAAAATAATTTGATAAAATTTAAAATGCATATTGTGTTATAGGTTTTTATCTGATATATTAAATCTATAAATGCTGGACGACCTGTGTTTTCGTATAACTGATAAGGCAAAAAGAAAGGGGATATCACATGGAACTGATATGTAAGAAGTGTCTGCTTAGAGAAATGGCAGAGGCCGACGCAGCAAAGATAAAAAAATATGTTGATGCGATAAAGGGCGAGGACAGAGTGCCGGAAAAAGAGTATGAGGCAAGGCTTGCAGTGTGCAAGGCGTGTGACAGGCTAAATGCCGGAACCTGTAATGCATGCGGCTGTTATGTGGAGCTTCGGGCGCTTACAGGCGTTTCGCACTGCCCTCATAAAAAGTGGTAGTACAAATAAAATAATAACAAAATGACTGCGGTTTTGATTTCCGCAGTCATTTTATTATTATTTAGTGTTTTTTTCAGTGTCAAGAGATGCATAATTGATGGATACAACAATGTCCTGATCGTAGTTACCGAAGCTTTTTCCGAATATTGTGAGTCCGCCGACATGGGCAGAATCCTCCTCAACTGCGATACGGAAGCGTATAGTGCTTGTGTAGTCAAGCTTTAGCTCAGAGGTTGTGATATCTGATATCTTGAGACCGTCTATGAAGGTGCCTTTATGATTTATGACTAAAAGCTTGAGGAGACCGTATTGATTCCAGTTCTGAGGCCACCATTCAGGGGTAAACATTCCGCGTACATCTCCATAGTCACCGGGAGAGGTCCAGGTGCCGACCAGAGTGTCATTGATGTAAAAGCTTATATCACTTGGCCAGTCGTTGTCGATGCCCGGAGCCTCAGAACTTATCTCGGCTGAGAGTGAAAGCTGGGTGATTTTCTGATTACGTGGAATGAGGTTTGGAATTACATATTCCACATAGCCCTTTGTGAACCACATAATGTCTGCATTGAAATGGTCAGGATGGTCAAAGTAACGCACGTCATCGAGCTCTCCTATCACAAATGAGGATGTAGCCAGGCCACAGGTTGGACAGATATTGTGAGATGAAAATTGCCCTACCTTTATGGATGTGTTGTATACGTTACTTAAGTCTATTGGTTTTTCAATTTCTACTAATATACGATCCTGAATCAGTGAACACAGCTTCTGGTTGCCGTGACCGGATGAATCGTTTGAGGCGGAGATAAGTCCACACTCCTCAAGCTTTTTTATATGTCCGGTTAAAGCTCCATTGCTGATGTTTAGCTCGTTTGCAATCTGATTCATGCTCATCTGGTTATTCTCGAGCAGAATTTTTAAAATCTGGATACGAATATCAGAGCCGAGAGCTTTAAACAGTTCGAGACCGTCGTCTAATGATGTGATATGTATCATATATAGATTCTCCTAAAATATTTTATAAAATTAACAACGAGTTCTTGTGTGTAAATCATGTTTTAATTATAGGAATGAGCTCCTATGTTGTCAATATATTATTGTATAGTTTTAAGCTATATTGAAGTGTGTTTTAAAATAATTTAAATATATTGTGCAA
>ULUV01025957.1_pt1 | contig 56495 bp, 91 predicted proteins | sample 1958921 | NCBI WGS metagenome assembly ULUV01 (sample SAMEA4835772, study PRJEB28245) | human gut metagenome | biome: gut microbiome; material: fecal sample | place: Denmark | collected 2008
TCGACCCGACCGACACCAAGCACATGGTGGAGAAGGACGAGTTCGACTACTGGATGGGTCCGGACCACAACAAGACCGCCGGCAAGTCCGGCGGCGTGGACCTGTACATCGGCGGCGTCGAACACGCCGTGCTGCACCTGCTGTACTCCCGCTTCTGGCACAAGGTGCTGTTCGACCTCGGCTACGTCGACTCCATGGAACCGTTCCACAAGCTGTTCAACCAGGGCATGATCCAGGCATACGCCTACACCGACGACCGCGGCCAGTACGTGCCGGCCGCCGAAGTGGTGGAAGGTCCCGCCGACGCCAACGGCGAGCCGACGTTCACATGGAACGGCCAGCATGCCAACCGCGAGTTCGGCAAGATGGGCAAGAGCCTGAAGAACATCATCACGCCTGACGACATGTATGAGAACTACGGCGCGGACACCTTCCGCCTGTACGAGATGGGCATGGGCCCGCTGGCCGAATCCCGTCCATGGAACACCCGCAACGTGGTCGGCTCCATGCGTTTCCTGCAGCGCCTGTGGCGTAACGTCATCGACGAGACCACCGGCGAGGTGCGCGTCACCGACGGCGAGCTTGACACGAAGACGCTGAAGCTGCTTAACAACACGATCGCCGACGTGACCGTCGAGATGGAGGCCATGCGTCCGAACACGGCCATCGCCAAGCTCATCGTGCTCAACAACCATCTGACCAGCCTCGACGCCGTGCCGCGCGCCGCCGTCGAACCGCTGATCCTGATGCTCTCTCCGATCGCCCCGCACATCTGCGAGGAACTGTGGAGCAAGCTCGGCCACACCGAATCCCTGGCGCACGCCGACTGGCCGAAGGCCGACGAACGTTACGTCGGACAGGATTCCGTCACCGCGGTCGTGCAGATCAAGGGCAAGGTGCGCGCCAAGCTCGAGGTCTCCCCGGACATCGATCCGAAGGAGCTGGAGAAGATGGCGCTCGAAGCCGTCGCCGACCGACTGGGCGGCAAGGAGCCACGCAAGGTCATCGTCAAGGCTCCGAAGATCGTCTCCATCGTTCCCGCGGAATGATCTTCTGACGAGACGGCCCGCATAAGAGGACGCGGGTTCTTCCGCACCATGGCGACACGCCAGGAATGTGGATAACCCGCGTTCTCCGACCACAGGAGCCGTTTCGGCTGGACAGTATGCCCATGCATCCTCCAATGTTGGATGCATGGGCATATTTGCATTTCGCGGCACTCACCCCATCCGTGCCATCCACACGGCGGACGGCGGCACTGGCATGCCGGCCGCCACGAAGCGGCTGCGGGGATTGGGCATGCCCGAAAAACCGTCCCGACCCAACAGCCTTACGGCCATGGAGGCGCAATCGGACGAACCGTCCGCATCACACGAACCCGCACGACCGATGCCGCAGCGGAAGACGCATGACGCGAAACCGACATTGGCGGAGCTCGCCGGCGTCCGGCCGACGGACAAACCCGACGAGGGGGAGCGGCCGAAACGCGACAGGCCACGATTGGCGTTCCGCCCGTTCCACGCGCTCATGGCGATCCTCACTTTGTCGTGCGCGCTGTGCGCGAGCCTGACCATGCTCGTCCAACAGACGATCCACTACAGCGAACTGCAGCATTCGCGGTCGCAGATACGCTCACAGGCCCAACAGCAGCCGCAACAGGCCCCGCAAACGGAACAAACGCCGGCACCGCAAGAAAACGGGCCGACGCAGGACGCGTCCACACCGGACAGCCATGACGGGCAAGACGGAGCGCAGCAATCGAACCAGCTTGACCTCAACACCGCAGACCTAGGTGAATTGCAGACCCTCAAAGGCGTCGGACCGGTCACCGCGCAGCGCATCCTCGACTATCGAACACAGATAGGACGGTTCGACAACGTCGACCAGCTTCTGGAAGTCAAGGGCATCGGTTCGAAGACTCTGGCGAAGTTCCGTGACCAAGTGTGCGTGAGATGACGGGCACACGCGATTGGCTGACCAGGGAGCGCGGGAGCCGAGACTGGAGACTGCTGCCGGCCGCAATATGCGGTTGGGCGGCCAGTCTGGCCGCGCACGCCGGCTTCGCATATTGCATGTCGCATGACGGCATGCTCGGCGCTTTGCCGGCCGTTCTCACCTGCATGATACCGCTGGCGGTCCTGGCGGGACTGCCCTTCCCACGATTGCCGGCGTCCGTTCGACGACGGATAACGCTCTGGCATGCGAGCGTCACGGTCTGCGCGATCGCTGCGATGGTTTGCGCGGCAAGCGCGTTGACCTATGATTTGCTGCAATGGCGCGACCCGGCTTCTCGGGCGGCCGCGGAAGGCGACGCTTCCGTCGTCGTCACAGCGCGCGCCACCTCGCCGACCGTCATCTCCGACAGACGGTCGAACGACTGCCGTGCCGACGCGCGCATCACATCGGTCACCATCGACGGCGTACGGCAAACCAGTTCGGCACGAGCGCGTATATACGCGGACCGGCCTGAATGCGGCAAACTCAAACAGGACGGCACCTACAAGATCGTGGGTCGCATCTCCGAAGCGCGATACGGTGCCATGCCGTTGTGGCTGACCGACGTCACGACAGTCGAACACGTCAGGCCGCCAAACCTGCCGATGCGTGCCATCGGCATGATGCAGGAGGCGTTCTTCGTCCAAACCGCACGTCTTTCCGACCAAGGGAAAGTGCTCGTCCCCGGACTGACATTGGGTGTTCTCGGACAGGACTACGTGCCGGCCGAAGGCGATGGCACCGACATTGATTCCACATACGCCGCACAGGTGGAGGACGCGTTCCAAAGGTCCGGAATCGTGCATCTCATGGCGGTCAGCGGCGGCCATCTGGCCGTGACCGCCGCATTGGTGCGTTCCGTCTGCTCGTTCTTCCTTCTGCCGCGACGATTCACCGCACTGCTGGTCGCCATGTCGTACATCATGCTGTCGGCATGCGTGTTTCCGTCGGATTCGGTATCCCGCGCGCTTTTGATGGGATTGTCCGGCGCGGCATGCCTGTTCATCGGCAGACGAGGCCAGGCGATGGCGTCGTTGAGCTGGACCACATTGGCTATGCTGATGGCATGCCCGCACATGTCGCAAAGCTTCGGATTCGCCCTGTCCTGCGCCGCGGTGCTCGGCATCGTGCTGTTCGCCGACACCCTCAACGCATGGATGGAACCGGTCCTGCCACGGTTCGTGGCCGAGGCTCTGTCCATGACCATAGCGGCGCAAGTGTTCACCCTGCCGATCCAGGTGCTCATCGAACCGGAACTGCCGGTGTTCTCCATACCGGCGAATCTGATGGTGGCGCCGTTCGTGGGTTTCGCCACATTGGCCGGTCTGGCCAGTCTTGCCGTCTCATGGCTGATTCCGTGGCTCGGCCTGCAACTGGCCCGTGCGGCCTCCTGGGGCACCGCGGTCATGGAACTGACCGCCCTTGAACTGGGTTCCGGCAGCCAGGCCACGATACCGTGGGCCGGAGGCGTCGGGGGAGCGGTCCTCGTCTGCGTGGTGGAAGCCGCCTGCGCGGCCGCCGCGATCATGACGCACCGGCTGTTTGGACAAATGATGGTCCAGGAACCCGATCTGCCCGGAAAACGTCTGATAGCCAACCCTGTGGAACGGCTGCGCATGTGGATGGAACGTACTCGGAAGGCATTGCGCGAACTGCAATGGGAGGAATAGGCCATGCCGGTTTTGTCCACCGATACGGCGAGATTGAATGGTATGCCGAAACCATCCGCAGCCACCACGCCCTTCCACCTTGTGTACGGAGGCGACTCGTACCTGAACGACCAGACGGTGCGCGACCTCAAACACGAGGCGCAACGCCGGTATCCCGACGCGGAAACCATCGAACTCGACGCGGCAAACGCCGACCATTACGCCTTCGACGAGGCGGTAAGCCCATCATTGCTTGCGGATCGCGCCATCGTCATCGTCACCAACCTGCAGAACGCGGACGAAAAACTGGGCGACGCCATGGTCTCTTACTGCAGGCAGGCGTGCAAGGAGCCGGCGGACGCGTGCATCGTCATCTGCCAGCATGAGGGCGGTGTGAAGGGCAAACGTCTGGTGGAGCAGCTCACCAAGGCCGGAGCGTACAAGGACGCTGTCGCCGACCTGAAGAAGCCCGAGGCCAAACTCAACTTCGTCATGCAATGCTTCGAACGGCGCAAACGCCGCGTCGAGCCGATGGCTGCGCAGCAACTCGTGGCCGTGTTGGGGGATAGGACCGGCGAGCTTGCGGCCATGGTCGGCCAGTTATGCTTCGATTTCGACGACAATCCCATGACGCTCGACCGCGTCAACCAATATCTCACCTCCAATCCGCAGGTGGATGGCTTCCGTGTCGCCGACCTCGCGTTGTCGGGACGTACGGCGGACGCGATCATCGCCATGCGATCGTCCGTGGAACAGGGCACCGCTCCGATCGCGCTTATCGGCGCGCTGGCCATGAAGCTGCGGACGATGGCGAAGGCGTCGGCGGTGCGTGCGGGCACCATTTCCACGGCCGAGGCGAAAACGAACCCCTGGGTGTTGAAGAACGCGACCCGGCAACTATCCGGATGGACGTCAAGCGGCATGAGCGCATGCATCCAGATGCTCGCATGGGCCGACGAGCAAAGCAAAACTAATGGCTCGGACCCGGTCTATGCTTTGGAACGGTCCATCGAACTGATCAGCCGCAAAGGACGTGCCGCATGAGCAACACCATTACCATCACAGCCGCCACCGGCGAGGACATGCAGGCGTTGGGGGAGCGTTTGGCGAAGCTTGCCCGTGGAGGCGATGTGCTGTTGCTGTCCGGTCCGCTTGGCGCCGGCAAGACCACGTTCGCGCAAGGGTTCGGCGCGGGACTTGGCATCGGAGAGCCCATCGTCTCGCCGACCTTCACCATCGCACGCGAGCTTGAGGGACGGTTCGCGGACGGTTCGCCGGCGCATCTGGTGCACGTCGACGCCTACAGGCTCGGCGGCAACTCCTACGCGCCCGGACAGGACACGGTCGGACGGCTATTGGACGAATTGGAATCGCTCGGCTTGGACGAGGAATTGGAGGATCCGGGCGAGCATACCGTCATCCTGATGGAATGGGGCGAGCAGATGGCCGCCGCATTGGCTCCGGAACGGCTTGAAATCCACATCGACCGTCCGCTTGACGCGCCCGCCGTGACCGCGGACGGCGAGCTGACCAGCGCGGGCGCACGCACGGTGACGTTGGTGCCGGTGGGCGCTGCCTGGGATTCGTTCGATTTCACCGCGGGAAAACGCTGACCCTGTCTAAGACGCATCCGACGTGGCCGACCGCACCGCATGCCGTGGCTTCCAGCGCCGGTTGTACAGTGGTTGGCAGTTTGGCACAAGGAGTTTTCAAGCATATGCAGACACTGGTGATTGACACCTCATATGGTTCGACCGTAGGCGTGGTCGGACATGAACCCATCGTCGAAACGGATTCGCGCACCCATGTCGAGAAACTGCAGGTGAACATCGCGCAAGCCGTCGAACAGGCCGGACTGCAGGCGTCGGACATCACCCGCATCGTCGTCGGCGTCGGACCGGCGCCATTCACCGGCCTGCGCGCCGGCATCGTCGCGGCCAAGGCATTGGCCTTCGCCACAGGCGCGCAACTGGTCGGACAGGACGTGCTCGCGCCGCAATGCCTGGCACATACTCAAGCTACGGACGATCGCCGCCATCTGACGCTTGCCGTCAACGACGCGCGTCGCCGGCAACTGTATTTCGCGCTGTATGACGGCGGCACCGTTGCGGACGGCGTCGGACAATCGCCCATAACGTTGATCGACATGGACATCGACTATCCGGATTCCATCACGATGCGCGTCAATGACGTTCTTATGAAGCTCGCCGACACGGGCAAGCCGTACGTCGTCGACGTCATCGGCCATGGTGCGGTCAAATACGCGCAGTCGTGGAATGCGATTGCCTCCCTCGGCGAAGTCGACGACCATGCTCTGCTCGACGAAGGCGCGGAAGGATTGGCGCGATTCGCGGCCTTCACCACCAGCGAACAGGCGTTGGCAGAACCGACCCCCGTCGAACCGTTATATCTGCGTCGTCCGGACGTGTCAGTGCCCAACCCGCTCAAGCATGTGCTCAACCATGCCGGCGCCGAACGAACGGAGTGACGGCACGCCCATGATTGTCGACCATTCCCAGATTCCGGAAGACACCGCCGTCGGACAGATCGCCGCATTGGAAAAGGACCTGTTCGGCCGCGGCGCGTGGAGCGAACAGTCCGTACGGCAGGAATTCCACGCTCCGGCACGCACGTATCTGCTCGACATTGAAGGTGATGCCGTACAGACGGCGGATCCCGTCGTCCGAGGCTACACAGGCTACTGGTACGACGGCGACGACGCGGAGATCATGACGATCGGCGTCGGCAGACCATACCAACGGCAGGGGATAGCGGCGGCGCTTCTCGAAACACTGATCGTCTCGGCGCGTCGGCAGGGCGCCAAACGCATGCTTCTGGAAGTCCGCGTCGACAACGTGCCGGCATTGGCGTTGTACGAAAGGTTCGGCTTCACGCGGATGGGATTGCGCAAACGCTACTACCAGCCAGAAGGCATCGACGCGTACACCATGAGCCTCGACTTGGAGCCGCGCGTCGTCGGCTTCAGCGCAACAGCGGATACAGAGCACACTTCAGCAACACACACAACGGAGCAGCAATGAGCGAACCAATCGTACTCGGCATCGAATCGACCTGTGACGAAACGGCGGCGGCCGTGGTGCAGGGACGCACCCTCATTTCCAACGTGGTCGCGTCCTCCATGGACGAGCACGCCCGCTACGGCGGCGTGATTCCCGAAATCGCCTCTCGCGCGCACGCCGAAGCGTTCGTGCCATGCGTCTCCAAAGCTCTGGCCGACGCGAACATGACGCTGTCCGACGTCGACGCGATCGCCGTATCCGCGGGACCCGGCCTCGCCGGCTGTCTCGCGGTCGGCGTGTCCGGCGCGAAATCGTTGGCATGGGCCGCGAACAAGCCGATCTACGGCATCAACCACGTCATCGGACATATCGCGGTGACGCAGCTGCAGTTCGGACCGTTCCCCAAGGACACGCTTGCGTTGATTGTGTCGGGCGGGCACACCTCGCTGCTGCATGTGGAGGACGTGGCGCGGCACATCGACGTGGTCGGCACCACGCTCGACGACGCTGCCGGCGAATGCTTCGACAAGGTGGCGCGTCTGCTTGGCTTCCCATACCCGGGCGGCCCGCACATCGACCGTCACGCGCAGCTGGGCAACCCACATGCCATCAAAGTGCCTCAGGGCCTTACACAAGGCAAGGCGGGGCAGCAGCATCCGTACGATTTCAGTTTCTCCGGCGTGAAGACGGCCGTGGCGCGTTGGATCGAACAGCAGCAGGCGGAAGGCAATGAGATTCCCATCGACGACGTGTGCGCGTCGCTGGCCGATTCCGTCGCGACGGTGCTCGCCAAGAAGGCGATGCGCGGTTGCGAGCAGTACGGTTCGAAGACCCTGATCGTTGGCGGCGGCTTCTCCGCGAACTCCCAACTGCGCGCCAAACTGTTGGAGGTCGGAGCCAAGCATGGCGTCGAAGTGCGTATCCCGCAAATCAAACTGTGCACCGATAATGGCGCTATGGTGGCCATGCTGGGCGTGAATCTGGTGGAGAGCGGCGTGAAACCGTCCGAACCGGATTTCGCAATCGATTCCGCCATGCCGTTGACGAAGATCAGCATGTGACGGTAGTCCCGCCGCAGCAGGGGAGACACGCGCGGGATTTGCATTTTGCGTTTTACCGCGTATGATTCATGTCTTGTGCACAGCGCATTCCTGCGTAGCTCAGTTGGCAGAGCATCCGACTGTTAATCGGACGGTCACTGGTTCAAGCCCAGTCGCAGGAGCTTAGGCGGAAACCCTTATGGGAGTAGGGTTTCCAGCGGAAACGGGGAGAGCCGCCAAGGGAGCTGAGGGCGGTTATTCTCTCCAATTCTCAGACAAACTCGCGGAATCATCACGAAAAAACCAAAAAAGGCACCACGACACGCCGATAAGGCGTTCAGTGGACGATCTGTGGGATGTTCGGCGGCGTTCGCCGTAAGGCCGCTGGCATATCACATGGGCGAGGGAGAACGCGGAGAGAATAGGAGAGAACGCGGACCGCGCACCGGCGTTTCACGCGTGTCAGAAGCGTACCGTCCTCCGACCGTTCGATGTCTACCGCACCGCATGCATGGACGCGCCCGCGACCATCAGGGCAGGCCGATTCTCTCCCGGAAGCGGGGGAGAGAACGGAAAGGCAGGCGCGGACAGGAAAGACCGCAGCGGACGTAGATCATGGACGTTCGACCGGGAACCCGACCATGGGAACGCCCTCATGATTCGTGCTATACAAAACCCAGTAAGGGGGTATGGTTGTCTCACTATGTGAGACTTCACGAACTCTACACAAATACCGTTGACACGGTGTCGAAAACACGCAAAATATACCCCCTTTACACGAATTAACACTCTCGTTACATGTTCGTAACATAAAAACCGCCATTTTCCAACGATTTCAAATTTGCGTGTTGCGGTCACACGTGACCGCAGCGTGACCGCAAATGACCGCAAGTGACCGCAACCCCCCGTAATGTCGAGAAAACGTTGGAACGACGCCGTTTTCAGCACATAAAACAGGCCAAAAAACGGCAAAAACACGGTAATACTAGTAAGTAAACCTACTCTTATAATATTAGAATTAAGTAAACCTATAAGAACTTGAATTAACCCAAGAGTTTACTTAACCTGCGAGAAAGAAAAAATGTTTTAATTACTCGCTTCGCTCGTAATTAACACATCAAAAAGAAAGTCCGCGTGCTAAAATCGCGTCAGAAGCCAGCCAAACGGCTTGACAAACCGCCAGCAGGCACTCCGCGACCGGTCGGCATCTCCCCGCCGCCCATCTCCCCAAACGCAACCACGAAGGACAATCCGCCCCCAATGCAATCCGAATCCGCCGAAGAACAAGAAGCGTTCCTCTCCAAAGCCGACCACCTCCACAAGTGGAGCGGCGAATACCAATACGAAAACCTCCTTCTCGACGTGCTCCAAAACGGCATCCCGTCCAACGACCGCACCGGCGTCGGCACCATAAGCCTGTTCGGCACACGCATGGAGTTCGACCTATCCAAAGGCTTCCCCCTCATCACTAGCAAGAAGGTCTTCCTCAAAGGCGTCATCTACGAGCTTCTATGGTTCCTCAAAGGCGACACCAACGTGCGTTGGCTACAGGAGCACGGAGTGCACATCTGGGACGAATGGGCGGACGCCAACGGCGATCTGGGACCCGTCTACGGATGCCAGTGGCGCAATTGGCCGACCGACCTCGGCGGCATCGACCAGATCGCCAACGCCATCGAGACCATCCGCGAAGACCCGCACTCCCGACGCATCATCGTCAACAGCTGGAACGTCGAATCCCTAAGCCGGATGGCATTGCCGCCATGCCACTGCCTGTTCCAGTTCCATGTGCGCGGCGACAAGCTCGACTGCCAGCTGTACCAGCGTTCCTGCGACATGTTCCTCGGCGTGCCGTTCAACATCGCGGAATACGCGCTCCTGACCATGATGGTCGCCCAACAGACCGGCTACAGGCCAGGACGGTTCATCTGGGTGGGCGGAGACACCCACATCTACAGGAACCACCTGGAACAGGTCGTGAAGCAGCTTGAACGCGAGCCGCGCCCGTACCCGCATATGAGCATCGACAAGGCGTCTAGCATCGACGCGTACACGTATGACGACTTCCACCTGACCGGCTATGACCCATGGCCCGCGATCAAGGCACCGGTGGCCGTCTGATATATAAAAAACGGGGACATCCTCATAGAAGGGATGTCCCCGTTTTTTCGTATGCGGTCACATCATGCTGTCCGACGACGCCACAAATCCAAGCGTTCGCCACAATAGAGCCAGAACGAAAATCCCTGGCGCCGAAGACGTGGAAACGATAGAAACGACGATCACTCCACATGCTCGAACGTCATACTGAGTGTTCCTCCGTCCAAGTCTGAATCCATGTCGGCGGAATACGACCATGTGACCTTGATCTTGTCCCATGTGTCCGACTGCATACCGTCCAACGTTCGCGTGTTGTCTATCTTGTTGGCGGTCGAGCTGGGAATGCCAAGTTCGTTGACGAGGCATTCGTATGCCTTGCTGGCCTTCGTGTCGTCGATGCCGTCGTACGTGATATCAGCGGATAGGGAATCGTCGTCACCTGACATCATGGCCGACTGGTTGCCGCACTTGTCTGCTACCTGAGAGAAATCCACGCTCGAAGCCGTAGATGCCGAACCCAGCACGTTCACCAGAAATCCCAGCAGGAAGAAACCGCCAAGCACATCGAATACCGCCATGGCCACCAATCCGGCAACGGGAACGCTTACGCGCTTCATACGATTTACGGGCCGCTGCCGTACGGGCGATTGTTGTGGTGCGGTCTGATACTGCGTCTGTTGCGGATATGCTTGCTGTGCGCCCTGTGGCACATACTGTGGCTGTTGCGGTGTTGGTTCGCTCATTTTAGTTCTCCTTTGCTCCAAGGTACGATACCTACAATCTACCGCACGAGCGTATGATGCGGGTGCGTTCGGAAAGAATCTGCCGGTAGTCCGTGAGAACCTGCATGGTCACGTCCAGCTCCGCCGCCATATGCCAGGTGTCGCCGTCCCACGTCCGTTCGGCCATGGCGAACTCGACCGGGCTTATCAGCATCAAAGCCGTCTCGCGTCGCGCCCTACGCTCGCACTTCGCGCCGAACCGCGTGCCGCAGCCGAGATCACGATACTTCGCGTGCACAAGCTCATGGCATAGGGTGCAGAGCCTCTGCCGGTCGTTCAACCAGTCGGCAAGCCATATCGTCCGCAGCCGGTCGCAGTACAGGCCGCAGGTAGTGCCTGGAATATCGGATTCCAAAAACCTTCAAACCCATGGCTTCGGCCTGACGTTCCAAAACGTCGATGGTGATTCGTGACATTGTTCCCTTCGTATTATTAGGCGGCGGCATCATGAGTGAATGCCGCCGCCATATTCGTTGCTGTCGTCAGTCTTCAGGTGTTTCGGCTTCGAGTCTCGCGTTCGGATCGTCGTTCGCGGCCATGTCGAACTCTTCACGGTAGATGATCGGACTGTTCACCCAGTCGGCGTCCGCGTTTTCCTTGAGACGGCGTGCGAGTTCCTGAAGCAGCTCGTCATTCGAAGCGTTTATTAGTGCATCTGATATTTGTAGTTGTGATATATCGCTGTCATCCAGCAGCCCAAGCGCGACTAGACCGTTTATAGCTGAAACTCCGTATGCGCGGGCGATTTTCACGACATTTTCCGGAGAGAGTTTCTCTGGGAGCTGCCGATAAAGGGATGAAGGGACTATTTCGGTGTTGTCAGCCACGGTGTTAACCGTATCTGACCCGACTGTCTTTTTATACCATGTTGCAATACTCATGTTTTGCATTATGCAATACTTCTTCTAAACTCGCAACACGCCGAGTGTCGCTTCTCGCTTGACTTTTTTCGCAATATGCGATTATATGAATTGCAGAAAGCAAAAGAAATATTGCAGGTTGCGAAAGGAATCACTGATGGCTGAATACAAAATGCAGTTCCGAGACGGCTTCCTAGACCGAACCAAACAAATGAGCGGCCTCAAAACGGACGAAGCCTTCGCCGGAGCAATAGGAGTCAGCGAAAGCGTCCTAGCCAGAGCCAAAAAAACCAACGAATGCACACCACTCATGCTCATAGGACTCTACAAAGCATTCGGCTTCCAACCCGGAGAAATCGCCCAAATCAAACAAACCGCCTAACCGCACCACACAACACCAAGGAACCACAATGAACAATGAAATCCAACGATTCGAGTTCAAGGGCGAATCATTACGCGCCCTGACCAACATGGCGGGGGAGCCTTGGTTCGTCGCCAAGGACGCATGTAACATCCTCGGCATTGACACAAATCATCTCCGCGAAGCTCTTGATGATGACGAAATCACAAACCTCCGCAATTCGGAGGTTTGGAATCAGCCAGGTCGTGCGCCTCTCATCATCTCTGAGCCAGGCCTGTACAAGCTCATCATGCGCTCGCGGAAGCCGGAAGCGAAGGAGTTCCAACGCTGGGTGACGCATGAGGTGCTGCCGTCCATTCGCAAGCATGGCGCATACATGACCCAGCAGACGTTGGACAAAGCGCTCACCAGCCCGGACTTCCTGATTCAGCTCGCCACCAAGTTGAAGGAGGAGCAGGAGAAGGTCAGTGAGCTGGAGCCGAAGGCTCAAGCGCTTGATGATTTCACGAACGTGGAAGACAGGCTGCTTGTCCGCGACGCGGCAAAGGTTCTGTCGAACGCCGGAACCCCCATCAAGGGAAAACAGTTACGCGAGTGGATGGCCGACCACAACTGGATTTTCAAATCCGGTGGCTCTTGGCGGGCAACCGCAGAGCATTGCGCTGCCGGTCATCTCGTGATGGTCATGTCTAAAAAGCATGGGGTCAAGGATGATGGCACGGAGTTCGCCTTCCCTCCCACCGTGCGCATAACCCGCAAGGGTTTGGCGCTGCTGCACAAGCGTCTTGGCGAGATCGCCCTGGACAAGGCGCTTGACGCGGAGGTGGCGGAATGACGTTGTTGAATCCTCCCGCACCACCACAGGAGTTCGTTCTTGACGAGGGTGGGCACTGCGTCTTCCGTATCAATGATCGGAAAGGCGGGTCAATCGTTGAAAAAGATGGACTCAAGACGAGCACGTTGTATGAGGTTTCAGAATCGAAACTGGCTGCGTTCATCCAATGGGCTTCCGACGTGCACGGGCAATCACGATAGGAGACAGTAATGGAAGACGATTACAAGACCCGCATTGTCGAAGAATACCACGAACTCAAAGAACGCATCAGCGAACTCGATGATGCCGTCATCAGATACAAGAGGGGAGAGCTTGAGTCCAAGCCGAAATGCCTTGGCGGCATGACCGTCGCCCAACTCTACATCATGCAAGACTACTTGCACGTCCTCTTCGACCGCATCAAAGCCATGGGCATCAGCCTCGACTCCGACGACGAGCCTGACGAAAAGCCACTGCCACCGGAGCCACAGTCGCATGGATTCTTCATTCCACGCGACGGCTCGCCATACCTGGTTCTCCATGACATGGACGGCACATGGTCATACGTGGTAAACACGCCTTCCATCATGGGCAGAATCAACGGTTGGAGTGAATTGGCCTCCACTATCAACATGCTCAGTGGATACCTTAACTGGGAGCAGCTGGTCGAAAACCTCCAAGATTCAGCCTTCCCACTCATCCCACTGGAAGCCTCAAGTATGCCGGTCATCGCCAAGGCGCTCGCCGACAACGACTGATTCTTCCCCATCCGCCTGCAACCCGGATGGGGACCCATAAGCTTCGCCAGCCACTCCGATAAACAATCAAACAGTGGAAAATTGAACGTTTATCGAATATCCACGTTCACCGGCTGGCAAAGATGGAACATCCCATGATGTTCCATGCCGTGGCGAAACACATCCAAACGAACCGTCACAAGCGTTTGCGTACACGCGCCGCCACGGCAATCGTCCAAGCCCACGCAGTGGGAACAGGAACCGTACCACAAGACCATCGCCAATCGAACCAGACACCACATCTTTTCCTGTACTCAAAGGTATCCGACGATGATCTCGAACGGCTCGCGGTCCGAATCCGCGCTTGGACGCCAGCGGCATGACGTCAACGCCACCCATCGGGACGAAGTTTTTCACTTGGTTTTCTCCGTTCCGCATCGGGAACGATGGTCGGCCAGACTGGTTTTTCTCATTTCCCAGTCGCCCCGCACACCCTTTTGCGAGCCAACCGTCCAGCGTCATGCCGCAACCCGCTTGCCACAACCACCAATCCAAGGAAGGAGCACACACAAATTGACGGCACCCATCATCTTCGAAGACGGCATCCTCACCAAAGACGAGGCGATCGCCTTCACGAAGGTAGGAAAGAAAACATTCGAAGACCTGTACGGGTTCCTCGGATACCAATCCGGACAAAACAAACTCTTCACCAAAAAGGAACTCCTACTCCGATTCTACGAAATCAAGGACCAAGCAAAGGAGATCAAACAATGACCACCAGACGACTAGTCACCCCGAAAGACGTGCGCGACAGACAATTCCGACCCTCATTCCCATTCATGGGATACGACGCCGACCAAGTTGACGACTTCCTGGACGACTGCGCGCTCACCATCCACACCCTCTGGAACGAGAACCGGAAACTCGCCACGGAAAACAGACGACTCCGATACGAGAACCAAACCCTCAGAACCGACGTGAGCTTCTACAAGCTCGCAGTAGACACCATCGAACACCAACCCAAGGAACAACAATGACCAACACCCCCGAATACGACTTCAGCAGCCTCCGCCCCGACGAACTCAACTCCACCATCGCCGGACTCACCGCACTGAACAAACGAAGCGCCGAAGCCCTCAAAGCCGCAAAGGAAGAATGGCGGCGCTCGCATGACGGCGGCGATGAGGAGCGCGCCGTGTTCGCCGGACTGGATGCGGGTGAAATCAGTCTCAGCAAAGGCACCGAAGGCCATTACGTGGTCGTTGACGAGCGTGCGTATGGTGCCATGCTGCATGACAGCCGTTTCCTTATCCCCGGTGGGAACGATGCGGCGGAGGCCGTATGGATGCCACGCCCCGAAGCGAAGTCGGAAGCCTATCTGAAGAACATGATCGCGGACCATGACGGCGAACTCCCACCCGGCGTCGAGTTCAAGCCGGGACGCGCCCAGACCGTAACGCTTCGCACCACGAGAGGATTCGTGGACAAGGCGTTCACCAGCGAGATAGCCCCGAAGATGTTCCAGATGCTCACTTCGACCAAGGAAGAGTAGCCATGTGCAAAAGCCTTACCATCACCAACGAGCAGGACACTTGGAGCCGCGCCCAGCTCGCGGCACTGTCCCAGCTTGGAGTGCAGAACGCGCAGCCAGCCGACTTGGCGGTGTTCCTGCACCAATGCCAGCGTACAGGACTTGACCCTTTCAGTCGTCAAATCTACCTGATCGAACGCCGTCAGAAGCAAGGCAACGAATATGTTTCCAAGCAGACAATCCAAGTCGGCATTGACGGTTTCCGTCTCATCGCCCGTCGCGCGGCGGACAGGAACCATGAACTGTTCAGCGAGCCGGAAACCCTCTGGTGCGGAGAGGATGGCGTCTGGCATGACGTGTGGATCGCCCAGACCCCTCCGGTCGCGGCGAAAGTCACCGTCCGTCGAGGAGAAGGCGAGTTCACCGGCGTGGCCCTCTACAGGGAATACGTCGGAACCCGCTACGACAAGAATCTCCACAGGCAGGTCCCCACCAGCATGTGGACCTCGAAACCGGTGACCATGATCGCGAAATGCGCGGAAGCCCTCGCATTACGCAAGGCGTTCCCACAGGATTTGAGCGGCCTGTACACGACCGACGAGATGCAGCAGACCAACAACGAGACCGAAGAGGAAATGGTCGCAGCCGAAGTGGTTGACGAGCAGCCACGTCAGAAGCCACGGCAATACGCTCCGCAGGTCCGTCAAGGCCAGCCGGAGCAGGCAGCGGCTCAAGCCCCATCCAACGGTCCGGCCAGTCCCAACCAGTTGAAGACAGTCACCGACATCCTCCGCGCCTGCCAGATCAAACCGGAAGATGCTGACGCGTTCATCCAGAAAATCCTCCACGACCAGACGGTCACGAGCGCAAGCCTCACGGCGGTGCAGGCCCAAACATTCATCAACGAATACCACAAGCACATGCAGCAGCAAGGAGCGGCACAATGAAATACAACCCGAAGAAACTCACCTACGGCGACGCGCTCAGAATCTCGACAGCCAACATGACCGTCACCGTCGAAGACGAAAACAGACAGCACGTCACCGGCAAGCTGAAGCACATCGGCCCGAATGACGCGCTCGCCGGTGACAACCTTGCGCTCCGTGATCTCATAGCATTGGCGCTCATCACCACCAGCAACGAGTATTTCGTCGTCCGTGACGACGATGGGGGAATCCTATACCCGGCCATCAGATTCGACCATGACCTGAACGTCACTTGGAACACGATCATCTCCATCGAAGAGAATCCCGACGACGGCAAGGAGTTGGATGTTTCCGAATGGAAGGCAAAGCTCTTCACGGACGAGACTCCCACCGCCGTCGTGGACAAGACGACCACCGACACCCAAGCGGAGGAGTGGGAAGCTGACCTTCCGAAAGCCAACGGCATCTACAAGGCCGCTACCGGCAGTGTGTGGCTGCATTCCGGTGACACTTGGACCCCTATCCTGAACTGTCACGGCAACATTCCGCCGAGCGCCTTGCAGCAGTCCAATCCTGAGTTCGCCATCAGCTCCCATAAGGCGCATCGTTGGCCGTTCGAACGTGAGGTGGAGAAGAAACTGCCAACCCGTCCGGGCTTCTACCGCAACAAGGACAAGACGAGCGTGTACTACCTCGACAGTTCCGGCGTGTGGAAGCTCATCGCCTACATGTGCCCCGATTTCGACTTGCAGCTGAAGGACCCGTGGGATTGTCCATCGGTACCAGTGTTGAGCGGCGAGGTCGTATCCGAGAAGCAAGTCCGAAACGACATGCCGCTCCACTACTACAAGCTCGGTCTCAAACAGCCGAAGGAAGACAAGGAAAACTCTTGAACATCACCAGACGAGCCGGATGCACGTGCGCATACTGCGTGCGTCACAATCCAGTCAAGACGGGACTCATCCCATACTGCCGTAAATGCGGCAAAAGCACTTGCGCCGCAGCGCGAAGCCACATGGTCATGTGCAACGTCGAAGCGGCCAACAGACACAAGACGGCCGACCGTCTCAAAAACATGAAAGCCAAAGACCAGCAGGGATGGGTCGGACTCGAAACCCATCCACGACACGACAAGGAGAACAAGCAATGAGCACTCCGACCATCATCCTCGTGGGACGAATCGTCAAAATCAAAAAGGACGGCAACCTGTTCAACGCAGGAACCACGAAGAACGGCAAGAACTACATCCAGTTCCGCATCCTCTGCTCCAACAGGGTCAAGAACCCGGACGGCTCATGGGGTTACGGCGCATCCTGCTCACGCACCTGCGAAGCATGGAACGATCTCGCCACGCACATCCAGAACAGCATCAAGGAAGGCGACGAGTATATCGTCATCGGCAACGAGTCCGATGATCGTTTCGAGGATTCGTCCGGCGTCACCCACTACACGCAGAAGGTGAACGTCCGCGAGGCTGGACCAAGCCTGAAGTGGGGTACCGCGCAACTCGTCAACGCCAACCAGCAGGCCGGACCACGACAGGCGTCCACGACACCCGCCATGGCACCGCAGGCAGGCTCCGACCCGTGGGGCAGTAGCGGATTCGACGGATTCGGACAGCCCGCAGGAGAACCGGCGTTCTGATGTCACGCAATCGACAGTCGGCCAAAAAAGCCGGAACGGCAATGGAAACGGCGGTGGAACACTACCTGCAATGGGCGTTGAACGACCAGCGCATCATCCGCCGCCGTCTCCACGGCAGCAACGACCTAGGCGACATCGCGAACATCTTCTTCCACGGGCAGCCAGTATGCGTGGAAGTCAAGAACACCAAACGCCTCGACGCCACGAAACATTACAACGAGGCGGCTGAGGAGGCCGGAAACCTTGACAGCCCATACCCGTGGGTCGTGCAGAAGAAGTCACGCGTCGGCCTATCCACGCTCGAACGAATCGGAAGGCAGCTCGCCTACACGGATTGGGACACATACAACACCATGTGCGCGTTGGCAGACAACGACAGGTACTTCACCCCACGAATCAGGACTGAGTTCCTAGGCAGACGCAAACAACTCGTGTGCGTCACATTGAAAAGCCTCGCACTCATCCTCAACGACGGACTGCCACTCGGACCGGAAGAACAATCATGATCGCGATAGTCGCCATATGCGCCATCGTCGTCAGCGTCATCGGATTCGTCATCATGCTCGGCTCCGTTGACCTCATCGACTGTAACAGGCCGTCAGGCGACTGGCTGTGGATATTGGGCATGATCCTAATCAAGGGCGGTGTGATAACCATCCTCACCGACATCGGGATAGGACTCATGACATGACGGGAGAATCTGAAGTGAGGGACGGCTACACCCGACTCGACAACGGATTCTGGGCCGACGCGAGGATATGCAGACTCCGCGACGAAATGCCAAGAGCGGCGCTCATCTACGTCATGGCATTGAGCTGGTGCAGCTGCAACCTCACGGACGGAGACATCGACACCGACCAGCTGACGTACACGCTTGGCGCATCCGAACAGGAGATCGAAACCCTCATCGACATCGGCCTGTTCCAACAGACCATCACCGGCGTGCGCATCAACGAATACCAGTCGAACGGGAACCACACCAGAAAAGAACTCGCCGACCGGACGGCCCGCAACACGGCAAGCAAACGCCGAAGCCGCGCACGGCAGGCATCCGACGACAAGTATTCCGCCGATTTCGAAACCTTCTGGAAAGCGTATCCACGACACGTTGACAAGCGTCCAGCCTGGAAAGCATGGAAGAACGCCATCCAAGACACGGGCGCGGACACCATCATCAACAGCGCCCGAGCCTATGCCAGACAGGTCGAGATCGAAGGAACCGAACCCAAATACGTCAAATACGCGGCCACATGGCTCAACGCGGCGGGGTGGGAAAACGAATACGACATCCGACCAACCCTCACCCTCCGCACCAATCCAACCATGATGAGCCGCAACGAATCGAACCGCATGGCGAACCTCAACAGGGCATGGCAGTACATGAGCGACGAGGAACGCCAACGGGCGATGGGAGGAACAGGATGATAACCAAAGGAGAGGCCGCGATGCTGCTGACCACGATCAACGCGCATCACGGCAACGCCCAATGGGACGACCTGCAATTGGACGAGTTCTACCGCGAACTCGACAAACGCAACAACATCCAAGACATGCGGACGGCGGTCGTGAGATTCTATGCGACCAAATCGGACAAGTGGATGCGTGCCGCCGACATCAACATCCTCTGCAAGAAAATCCGCGCAAGCCGGATTCCCGACGAGAACACCATCCAGCAGCTCGCCGCCAAGCATCACGTCACGGCGGACGACTATTGGGAGTTCAAACGTCGCGTCGTCTTCGGCACCGCGCGGGAAGCCAAAGAGTTGGGCGAAGCAGTCAGCAAGGCCCTCGAACAGGCCGACCGTCCGCAAATCGCATCCAAACCCATCACACGCCAGCCAACCGTGGCCGACGATCTGGGAGACCTGTTCAAAACACCATGAGCAAATGGAAGGAAACCAACAAGTACGGCATCCGTGAAAGCAAAGCCGCCTACCGGCATTACACGCGGCGAAGGGACAAGGAAGCCGAAATCCTCAAGGAACTCGAACCCAATTCGCCAACGCATGTGGACCTGACTGGATTCGAAGACTACATCCAACGATTACGAGAACCGAAGGAGCCAACAATGGATGACAATTTTCTCATCTGGTTCGATGTCGAAACCAGCGGACTCGACCCAATGTCCGACAATCTACTGGAAGTCGAAGCCAGAATCACCGACATGAAGGGCCTTCAGGTGCCATTCAACGACGACCCCCTGATATTCCATAGGGTCATCCGTTTCGATGACAACACGCCAATCCGCGCGTTCAACAGCACGACCATCGACATGCATTCCAGAAACGGACTCATCAGCGAATGCATGAACGCGGAAGACACGCTCAAAAACGTGGACAAGCAGATGGCCGTCTGGCTCATCGACACGGGCCTCGACCCCGGTCTCATGCATCCGGCCGGAACCAACGTCCACTTCGATATCCGATGGCTCGACGTGAACATGCCCAACACGAGCGGCATCCTCCACAAGCTCAGCCACCGGCGACTCGACCTCACCAGCTTCCGCCTCTTGCAGCTCGCCCACGGCGGCGACCCATACGATCGCGGACACGAAACCACGCATCGCACAACCGACTGCCTCAACCGAGACATCTCCGAATACAAAACCATCAGCAACCAGCAAGGACAGTGAAATGACCCTAGAAACCCTCGAAATCCAGCCGCTCACCCCAAACGCCACAGTCACCCGCGCCCACGACGCGGACGCCGGACTCGACCTACACTGCATCGAAGACTTCCACATCGACGGACTAGGCCGCATCACGGTGGGAACCGGCATCGCCATCGACCTGCCCGAAGGCTACATGGCACGAGTCTGTCCACGTTCCGGCCTTGCCAGGAATTACGGCATCGACATCCTCGGCGGCATCATCGACGCCGGATACCGTGGCGAGATCAAAGTCATCCTGCATAACACGTCAACTAGCCGCGTCAACTTCCGTTGCGGCGACCGTATCGCGCAACTCGTCATCACGCCGGTGGAAACCCCCAGAATCCGCAAGGTCGTCAACTTTACCGACACGACGGAACGTGGAGGAAACGGATTCGGCTCGACCGGACGATGAACGACGGGAACCAGTCATGAAACGAAACATCTACAACATCCACGGACAACGATTGCGAGACACACAAGCGTCAATGCTTGTCCGCATCGTCGAAACGCATCGAATGCCATCATCCGCGGCCTATGCGAAACCGTGGGCCACGTTGGGTTCCCTCATCGACAGGCGTCTCATCATCCCCCTCGCGGACGGCACCTACAAGCCGACCAAGCAAGGCATCGAGACCGCCGACGCGATCAGACGATTGGACAGGGGAGAGCCAATACGACGGACAAACATCGCGGAACGTGGCATCAACAGGAACTTCAACAAGTATTGGGACGACTACTACTCGCATCCACTCACATACGAATACCACCCCACATTGGAAACAATCTGCGAAAGGAGCCGATGATGTGGACACTCAGTCCGAAACAGCAGGAAATGCTCGCTGACGTGAGCAATATGCAGGGCCAATATCAGGCCGTCGATAACCAGACAAGCAGGGCACTGCTTCGTAATAAGTTCATCCGTCAAGTGAATGACCGATTCGAGACGACCAAGGAAGGAGAACGACTGCACATGAAAATCGTGCATCAGGCGTTCGAGAAGGCAAGGATGGCGTTAAATGACTGACAATATCAATCCATCGCATTACAAGGATGGCCCGTTCGAATGCATCGAACTATCCCGCCTGCTGTCAAGCGACTGGGGGCAAGCCGTCCAATACTGCTTCAGGTGGCAGCACAAGAACGGTGTAGAAGACCTGAAAAAGGCGCTCTGGTTCATCAATGATGCGCTCGACCATAACGTACCGTTCCTTGCCGCGCACTGCGGACAGAACGCCGACATCATCGAAGCCAGACCAATCAGGCTTCTCGGCATTCTAGAAGCCGAGAACTGGGCCGATCTCGAACCATTCTGGAATGAAATTAAGTGGGGATGCTACAAGAAGGCGGTCAAAGTGCTGACCGAAAAGATCAATGAAATCGAAAAGGAAGGAAAGTAATCATGGAACATATCGTGCAGTTCGCCATCAGCATTGACGACGAGACCATCCAGAATCGTATCGAGGAACACGCCTACACGGACGTGCTCAACAAGCTCACCGAAAACGCCGTGGACAGTATTTTCTCATACACCAACGCGTATTCGCGGGACGCCATGTGGAGGAACTTGATGGTGGACGCTTTGCAACGCTTCCTCGAAGAACGCAAGGACGAAATCATCGACAAGGCCGCGAACACACTCGCCGACCGGTTCCAACGGACGAAGAAGTATCGGGAAGCCATGGGCACCGCCATCGAAGAGGACGGTGAGTGATGGATAAGACGCGTGTGGCCCTCACGGCGATCAGCTGCATCACGGTGGTCTTGATTTTATTCATTTGTGGAATGTCACCCAATATCGACAAGAAGACCAATACGGGTTTCCAAATGGAAACGGTCAAGACCGGTGACGTGACATGGGCGTGTTTAAAGCATAACGGCGAATACATCGGATGCGACACCGTGGAGAAATACCAATGACTGACGTGGGCATGTTGGACACAAGCATCTGGACAGGCTGCGTGATCTCGCGCAGAACGAAGGAGATAAAAGTAGTCGAATTCGACCACTTTTGGACGGCATGGGCACGTTGGAGGCAAGCATCTTGACTGGCTACATCATCTGGCCGAAAGGTGACATGAGACTGCATACATGCCGAGTGTACAAGACGCTCCAAGAGGCATCGGATGCGGCACAGGAGCGCGCCGACTCCCACCACAGGCCGTACGAGGTGCGCGTAACCTGCGATACTTCGCAGCGGATTATTAAGACCTTCGAGCCAAGGAGACGGTAATGAGCGGAAAAGTGCGAGTCGGCACGAACAAGTTGACGTTCACCGTGAGCGCGTTCGATTATCCAAGGGAAGATTTTGCGACTGCTGTCGTGGATGTTCCAGTTTACGCGAAGTCCGACAACGTTCTCACGGACCAGCGATCAATGTCGGTCGAAGCCGTTATGCCGGAAGATTTCAACGAGAAGGTAAGGCACGCATTGCAAGTGTTCGCTGACACGTTGGAAGCATCATTCAAGGAAGGAGAGGGAAATGTTGAGAAGCATTGATTTCAAAACAATGCCTTATCTATTCACTAACAAGGCTGGCACTTGTCTGACCGTGGAGTTCGACGGCAGGGAACTGGATAGCATCTACAAGCAGGTGAAGGCCATGTACGATCAGGCGCATTCGTCTGATGACATGCCCACCGAACCGGGCTGGTATGTGACTCGGGATGGTGAAGACCTGTTGAGTTTCGACGGTGACGCTTGGCACATTCACAATATCGACTGTGATGCGCAATTGTTCGTTGACGGGGATTTGGAAACGATGGACTGGAGTGTGGTCAAACGCACGTTCGATGCTGACGCTTTCCCGCTGATACCAGTGAATCTTAACGATACATCTCGTGCGGAGCGTCGGTTGACCAACCTCACCAACTTTTTGCACACGCTCATTCATGAGTGTGAGACAGTGCGGGACAACCCATCTTCCGACAAGCATACGAAAGACATCGAGAATGCCGTCTGCGGGACGGGAATCAACTTCGGCAAAGACCTGCTTGCACGATTGGAAAACGGGGTGTTCGACCATGAATGTGCATGACCATATCACCGACTGGCAGCACCTGCCATCGTCATTCCTCGCTGGCAAGCGTGCGATAGCCACCACCGTTGAGGGAACCACTATCGACGGTTTCCTCCAATCGATGACCACGAAGTTCAGTAACGGCAGCGGCAGCATGGTGCAACTGGTTTTCGGGGGAGTGTTCCAGCCGGTCATCATCAGTCTCAACGGTGGTGAGAACCAACTATGCAGAGCATACGATTCGATACTCATACTCAACGAGGTGAAGCAGTGAACAACGAATACGCGGTCAGCATCCGTGTGCGTTCCCGCTTACACCAACCACTGCGCCATATCCGTTGAAGGGTGAGTGATGTTCGGACGGAAGAAGAAAAAGCAGGAGGAGCCGAAAAGTTACCTCAGATGCCCATACTGCGGTCACGCGCCGATGATTGTCACCGGCAAATGCACGTATCACAATCCACGTCATACTGTCTACCGGTATGAGTGCGACCTTAGGTGCCTTCAAGGCGAGGTGTGTCAGACTGCCGAAGCTGCGTTCGATTCGTGGGTACGCATTGTCGCCCGCTATTACGACGCGGAAAATGCTATCAGACAATTCCGCAAGGAGAGGAAATCATGAGTCTGGCTGATGTTTGCTGGAATATTTCAAGCGTGTTCATCGTCATCACATTGGGTGTGATAGCGATACTCTGCGTGCTCATGCTGTTAGGCGTATTCGTATGCATCTTCGACCATGACGATAACCACAGGAACGATAAGAGCAGTAAGGAATAACAATGGCTACGAACGTGACCGAAAAAGACAAGACACTGCATGAGGTCATCGACTTTCTGCAAAAAGAGTGGGATGCAGCTAATAACGTTTCCGATAATCCAGACGAAGAAGTGTACGACTTTTACGACGGAATGACGACGGCTTACGAGCATGTAATCAATTACTGCCGTCACCTGCTCGGCTATTCCGGCTCGATGCCTTCCGAGGTGCCGAATCAAAGCGAGGATGCGAAAAAATGAAATGGAAACCGGATTGGTTGGACATCGCCGAAAACCTGCTGATCGGACTGATGGCGGTGGCTGCGGCCGCAATATTCATTGTCTTCTGCGTTTGCATATGGGAAGAAGTGACAACCGCCAGAACCATCATCATGCGCGACGGAAATCAATCATACGCCTGCACGGTCAGCGACATAAGCCTGGCCCCACATGACTGCAATCCAATCGAGGACGCGAAATGAATAAACGGTACAAGGTTTGTCCACTTTTTTGGAGTGATTACGGCGATGAGCGCACCTTGATGAATATGGGTGTGTTTGAAGAGTTGCTGAACGATGGTTGGCAGATTCTGCGGGTGGATACCATGCCGCCAACGGAATTGCGTGATAACGCCGTCACAGCGACGAACGTCTACATCCTTGAGAGGGAGGCTAATGATGATTAGTCAATACGACAAGGACATGTGTTGCCTGTATATCGCTGAGGGGATGAACTACATCTGGCAACAAAAAGGGAACCAAGAGCTTTCCCGAATACTTGAATCATTGGCCGATAGGAAGCTCATGAAGCGTGTCCATGGCGGGTATGCGATCACACTCAAGGGCCTGTGGGCAGTCAAGGCGTGGAGACTTCACCTGTTCCTGTTCCATCACGATGATGAATACAAGTACTTCAGGAGGAAGAAATGAGTATCGCAGAGGATGAAGCGGAGAGGGTGTACCCGACCCGCTATTGGGATGGAACGCATGTCAAGGAAAAGTTCTACTGCGACACGGACGATTTGCAGGAAGCATACCTGCGTGGACGCAACGCACCACCGGCTGACGTTGAAGTGGAGACCGTGGCGAGAAAACTGCTGTGGACGAGCCGCACATGGGACGGCATCGACAGCGACTATCAGGCAAAGGACGAGGAGGATGCATGGGATTTCGCCGGCGTAATCCTCGGCATGCGCGAATGCTACGCCGCACAGGCCAGAGATCTGCTCGAAATCGCACGGAAGGCGGTAAGCGAATGAGCAAAGACATGGAGAAGATCATGTACATAATCAAGAATGCGTCCTACGCGGTCAACGCGATAGTGATGCTCGCAATCATCATCATACAAATCACCAACAACGCGAACCCTATATCCATAGCGATACTCTCGTTCCTCTTCGGAGCATACGCGATGATCGTGTTCGTCATACTGTACGACGAACACTTGGAGAAGGAGTACGAGTGAGCCTACGGAAACAGGTCCTCCACTACGCGGACCTCGACTACGACGCGGACGAGATAAGCCGCCTACTGCACGTGGACAGGAGGCTCGTACTCCAAATCGAAGCCCACCGCAACGACCCCGAACCAACCCCACCAACGGAAGGAGAACAGCCAACGCTAATCTGACACACACACTATACTAGACAAGTCGCCCAACGGTTGCAAACAAAGGGTTGAGGCAACAAGACCAAACACACCCAAAACGCAACCAAGGAGCCAACACTTGACGCAAACCACATGCGCGGCATGCTGGAAAACAACCGACGACAAGCATATCCTCTGCACATCCTGCGAAACCCAACTCCAATTCGATCTGCAATGGTTCGAAAACCATTTGCAGGACCTCGAATGGCGCACAAACCGCATGGACAAGACAGGCAACGGCGGAGGTGGAGGACATAACGGACTCGCCACCTCCCCGGCACCATTACGCGAAACCGCGTTCGAACTCATCGAAGGCAACGGCATCGACGACATTCCAAGCCTCCGTGACATCATCAACGAATACGCGCGATGCCTGAACGTGACCGCCCCATACGACCGGAAACTCGAAACACTCATCCGCAACATCCGGCTCACCGACAAGTGGAAGACCAGCAAGGCAACACCAACCTACGCGCGAATCATCCACCGTATCCGACGCAAGGCCCAGGAACTCCTCGACTTCACCCTCGAAGACCAGATCATCATCGGCGAATGCCCGACCGACGACTGCCATCACATCGTGAAAGTCATCCCAAACGCCACGTTCGCACCGAAATGCCCCGACTGCGGTCAAGTGTATCCGGTCTCCGCCATCCGTGAGAACAGGCGACGCAAACTCCTCGCCACGCACATCACCGGCACGCAGACCGAAATCCGCAGACTGCTCCTGCAATGCGGCATCATCGTCAAACCCGGCACCATGCGCAGTTGGGTCAGCAGGGGAGACCTGAAACCCGTCACGCCGGTCAAAGACACGCGCAAGCAACGCTACCGGCTGTCCGACGTGTATAAGCTCGCCGTCAGAAACCCCGAAAAGGAAACGAACATTTGGATGCTCCTACAGGAGGAACAAGCTTGAACATCGACCTCTCCAACCCGCCATACGCGGTCAAACTCAATGATCTCGGATTCGCATACTCGCACACCGACCGTGAGAAAGGCATCATCGTCTACACTCACGCAGACCCCAGATTGGTCGGCTCCAAATGGGTTGACCATTGGGACGACGTGGAATGCATCATCGACTTCGAAGATGAGAACTGCATGAAACCATTTTCATTCACATTCAAGAACCTTAGAAACGGCGTCAGCAAAACCATTCCGGCAAGCAATCTCGCCCTAGTGGAAGAAGTAATCCGATGACCGCCACTATCAGTATCACCGACAAGGGCAAGACCATCACTTATCACGCGCATCACATGCGAGACCAAATCGAACCAGTCAAACAGTACGGCATGTTCGGAGAACGATTGGACGCCCGAAAGAAACTACACGTTCTCATCTTCTACACGGAGGATTGAATTGAACGTCAACCTCAAATGCTCGCCAATCCTACTACTGTTGTCCGGCGTGCTGGCACTCCTGAAAATCGGGGGCCAATTCCCATACTCGTGGATATGGGTGATCGCACCCATTTGGATACCACTACTCGTACTGGCCGGTATCACAATCATCCTGATAATCGCTTGGATTATCGGCGTCATAGGCGTACTCATTCTCGAAAAGTTCGGAGACTAATTGCAGATCAGCGGTAAGACAAACAATATTGGCTACGCTCACGCGAACGATGGTGGAGCAGACCTACGTTCCAACGAGGACACGATCATCTGCGCGGGTAGTCAAACACTCGTACACACAGGCGTATACATGGCTATTCCAGCTGGATACGTCGGCCTAATCTGCCCACGCTCAGGCTTGGCGTTGAAACACAACATCACCGTGATGAACGCGCCTGGTGTAATTGATGCCAATTATCGTGGCGAAGTCGGCGTAATCCTCAGAAACATGGGCGAACAGGCGTTTGAAATCCATGAGGGAGACCGGATAGCGCAGATCGTGTTCCTACCATACGCGCACATGCAATTCGAGCCAGTCAACGAACTGGATTCGACCGAACGAGGCGAAAACGGATTCGGCAGCACCGGCAAATGAGCCGACAACAAGAACACTCGCCAAACAGATATTCGACAACCCAAGACAGGAGCAATCATGAGAGTCTACGTCGTCACTGCGAACGTTGTGGACAGGGACGAATACAGGGATTACACGCTCAACCCGGTAGATAGGTGGTATCCGTATTCCACCATGAGGAGGAGCCTGGCTGCCCAATACGGCGAGTACGTGAGCATAATGGGCGTCTATTCCACATTCGAGCAGGCGGATCATCGTTGGGATGAACTCGATCGTGAAGGCTTCGATGTTTTCCCGATCGATGAATTCATCGTGGACGCGAACTGCTGGGAATACATAGGAGGCTACGCGGAATGAGCGGCGACGACACGACACAGGACGACATCACCAAGGAGGCACAATGAAAGTACTCGACTTCACCAAGGAAACAGACGAACTGGAAAACAAGCTGATAAAACTCGGATTCCATTATCAAAGCACCGACAAGGAAGAGCGTCCGCCAAAACCCGCACGACTGATAACCACATGGGCGAACGTCATGAATGGCGTGACCCTGCAAATCATCGATACGTATGACGAATGCCGTGGCGAAAACTACGAACTGATTACAATACCGCGCAAATACGTCAGGATAACGGATGATTGCACTAACATAAGCGTCACCATGTCGATCGAAGAGTTCAAGGAATTACAGCAGATCACGAACAGCCACGGCACCATATTCCCACTCCCGGAAACATCCAACGAAACGGTTCCCAACGAGAACTAGGAGGCCACGCGGAATGAGCGAGACAATCACAGCGGACCATCTGAACGCCACGCACTTAGGCAAGCGAATCACCATCAACGGCAAGCATGGCACCGTCGTGTCAGGCAAGCTGAAAAAAATCCGCGCCGACTACGCCATCATGCCCGATTTCGTGTCTTACGGCCCCTGCGAAGAATACATGCCTAAACCATTGAGGTACAGGAAAAACGTTCACATCATTCTGCACTTGTCGAACCAAGTCAACGACGATATCAAGGCGACCGTTCATGGTGACACGGAACTGGTAATCGAAGTCAACGGAAAGTAGGGGAGTATGGCAGAGGACACCACCAGTAAATCAACGAACGAACTGCTGATGCGCGTGTTGCAAGTCGAATCACCGGAACTGTTCGACGGAAGCGACTATCAGCCGGTACGAGTAGTCGGCTACGATTATTCGCCATTCTGCGAAGCGGTCTGCGAAACCTGTGGCGATGACCCCGAAATGCTGACCATCGCATTCGAGACGAAAAACGGCGAACGTTACAGCCAATACTACGACTATTTTGGACTGCCGAACATTTTAGAAGCATTGGACAAGTGGGATAAGCAGTACGGGAAGGTGGTAGAGAACCGTGGATGACACTTCAAGCACGAAGAAATTCGTATTTACAAGTGATAGCAAGCCGTCCCCCGACCTCTCGAATTTCAAGCCTTTTGGACACATTGACGAGGACAAACCCAAGTACAGTGCGATCATGATTATCGAGGATGAAGGCGTATACGTTCCCGTGATATACAAGGAATGCCGCGTGGACCTCGACATTGATAACCCGACGATTCACCCGCTATCAGGCCCATGCATGGAACCCTGCTGCTACAGTACGCCGGAACTTGCTATAAAAGCCGGGACACGCATCTACAGGAACATGTTGAAGGACAACAAATGAAGTGGTTTACCAGTGACTTGCATTTCGCTCACCCTTTCGTGGCCGCGCTACGTGGCTACGCGCTACCCGGATACGCTGAGGATGCATCGATCAAACAACAAGCCGAACACGACGGCAGACAACTCAAGGATTGCGTTGACTGGCGTCGGCACGATGCCGACATCATACAAGCGATAAACACATACGTCGGCCAGGAAGACGAACTCTACATCCTCGGAGACATCAGTTCCGGTGGTACGTGGAGCGTAGACCAAGCGATAATGCGCATCCAAAACCTGCATGTACCACGCAAGAACAGGCATCTGATTCTCGGCAACCACGAAATGCACAGTTCCAGCCGCACGCTGGAAAAGTTGGCAAGTGTGTTCGGGGAAGTCGGACAAGTCGGATTAACCGACATCACAAGCGGAGACGGAACCCGAACATATCCAGTATTGCTAAGCCACTACCAATGGCGTGAGGACTTCAAAGAAGCGAAACCAAAATATCAATTCTCAACCAACTGGAACGACCCAAACCTAGCCGAATACGCGCTACCACGCATGAACAACACGCTGCTCCTGCACGGACATACGCACGCGTATGACCCGCTTGAGTTCGGCAGGCATCACAATGAGATCAACGTCGGATTGGACGCATGGTGTTTCGAGCCAGTCAACGAAGCCGAATTAGTGGACAATTGGCTACACACTGCGTCAAGTGCAGTCTGAGCGGTCTACAATGGCACATGAATGGGGGCGGATTCAAAAACCGCCCCCACTATTCTTCAGTAATTATTTTTGATAGAGGTAATTAAGGCGCCGCCACCGCTCAGAACAGTGGCGGCAAATTCTTTTCAAGCAGCAAGCTTGAGATTATGGGCGGCGAGATAGTCGGCAATCTGCTCTTCCAGCCGCGTATCAACGTCCGTGTAATAGTCGCGGTATGCGATCACGCCACCGGTACCGTCGAACGCGACATATGCCACACGACGGCCCGTGGAATCACGGAAACCACGCGGCTTATGTTTGAACCCGCCGAACACGTCGGATAGTTCCTTGACCGACTTACCGCCAGGAATCACCACCTTGCGCACTATGACCGCGCTGGAAGTGGCAACCACCTCATGAGGCTCAGTCTGCGGCGGAATTTCGGGAATCTCAGCCGTAACCGGCTCCGGTTCGACAACCTCAACCGACTGTGCGACAGGTGCCACCGGTTCGACAACAGGCAGATCATCATACGTCTCGCACATCTCAGGATGATCTTGCTCAACCGGAGTCAGAAACGAAACGTCACGAGACACAACCATGCCGCCATGCTCCCACGACAACACCCAGCCACGCTCACGGTCAACATCAGGAAGACTCACGCCATGAACCGTATAATCCCCGCAATCATCGGACGCAATCAATCCGCCACGTTCCACGATTGACGGCACGTCACCGATCTCACGAACGGCCTGAGCATAATCCGCCCCGTTAGGGTCAAGCCATACGCCACCCTCGGCACGATACACGGCGGCAACACCACGCACCGCCTGAGCATTCTTCACGCCCGGAATCATACGCCATGATTCAACACCATCCTTCATCTCGAAACGCCACACGCTAGGCGTGTTGACGGAATCAAAGAACATGAAGACACTGGACGAATTGACGGCCCATAAACCGTTAACCTTGTTAGACATTTCAAACCCCTTAAAAAGAAAAACGTTGAAAACAAAGGGCGCGGCACAATCGCCACGCCCTGAAACCAAACAAACAGACTGAATGAATCAGACACCCGCACGCCTATGCGCAGCGGCCTCAGCCTTGAAGAACGCCGCGAAAGCGTCGCCGATGGACGAATAAAACACGCCATCAACACGCCAGCCGTCATAACCGTCGAAAAGATCGGCAAGCTCAGCGCGCATAAGCGGCAACGCCTCACGACGCGACACCACGCTACGATGCCAATTATTATCGAAATGATCCGCAGCAACCCAAGCGTCGCGTTCCTTACGCGAGTCAAAAGACAAAAGGCTACAATACGGCTCACCCTCAAAATTGGTAACGCCGATACCAAACTGCCAATACCCGGCATAAAAATGGATACTCATAACACACACTCCATTCCAGCCCCCTTGTTAAAATGAGAGGGCTTATAAATCGGTTTGTTTTAAGCGAAACCCCAAGAGTGATGCAACACTCTTGGGGTATTTTCATCAGACGGGGAACCCCGCCAAACACGTTCGAATAAACAAAATCCCGGCAGCAAAAGCAACCGGGATTCATAGACGCGGCCTACGCGCCCAACGGCACGGCCTCCTCACGCGCGGTATCAGGTGCGACGTCTATATCGCCGTCACCCCACAACACCGTACCGAGACCAGCACGCGCAGTAGCGAACACCGCAGGATCATTCAACCCAGCGAACGCCGGATAGCCAAAATACTTAGCCATATCCAAGACGCCGCTATAACCATCGCTGAACCTGACTGCCACACGGTGGCCGTCAAGCGGTACCGCGTCAGTCACCAAAACAACACCGTCACACATGAATAAACCTCCTTACCTAAGCGGCTCGATGTGTCCGGGTTGCACATGGGCCTCCACGCACTTCCAATTGGATTCGAGATCCTCACGGTGTATTTCAGCCCACGCCAATACCAAACGTTCCTGTTTCCTAGGCAAACCGCCCTTAATCAAATCGCCATCAAACGAGTACTTAGCCCAATGGCCATTATATTCCGCGTGAAAATGCTTCACGGGGCCATGGTCATTGGCGTACATGTAAATGACGATACCGAAAAACCTGCTTATTCCCGGCAACTATGCCACCTCCTTACTTTCGCGCCGATACTATCGGCTGAACATTATCTTCTGCGGGTCACTTAGAATCCGCGGAAGATTCAGAATCAGAATCATCTTCCAAAAGTTTGCGAGGATTCTTGACATGCAACGCGTCACAGATACGCACGGCGACATTGAGACTCATCCCACCGACATTACGTTGTCCGGTCTCGAACGCCGCTACACGCTGCTGACTCAACCCTGCCTTGTCGGCGAGCTGTTGTTGTGTCATGCCGCGCTTCAGTCTGAGTTCCCTCATGCCCATGTCAGTATCCTTCCGTCAGAAAATCCACAGGGTCGCATTGCAACGCCTCAGACAATCGTAACGCCGTCCGCAAATACATTTGCGAAACAGGACGACCATTCGTCTCAAAACGGGAGATGGATGGACGTGCGATGCCGCTCAATCCAGCCAGCTCCACCTGCGTTAACTTGCGTGCCTTGCGAATGTTCTTCAATCCGACGACGCCAGCGGACACGCCGCCACGCCACACATGCTCATCTGGATACAGGTCCAACACGTTGCAATGCAACGCCTGCGCCAGCTTCGCAGCCGTACCCAAATACATGTTCCGCGCCTCGTCCGCATGGTTCTCATACACCCACAGACGCGTGAAATCCACGCCCGTAAGCGAATCCAACTGCTGCAACGTCAGCCCGGAACGCTCACGCAGCGCACGCAAACCCACGTCAGTCTTCCTCGACCTCGCTCGAAACGATTGTCACGGGGTCGTTCAACAGCACGAACCACGAGACCAGCATGTCCTCGGACAGGGAGTCCGCATACTCGCCAACCTTGTCGCTGAACCTGTCGAAATTCTCCTGCGTGGCATCATCATCGTCGGCGAGACGCTTCGCCTCGTCACCCAACGATTCGGATGGGATAAGATACTCGCTGCACTCCGTCCCCGCCAGACGGTCCAAATAGCCGTCCACGCAACGTCTACGCAGTTCGTCCACCGGAAACTCAAGCCACACGGTGCCCGTCTCGTCCCACTTATGACCATGCCTCTTCGTGAATTTCACCGTACGCATGACAACACTCCTTCAAAACGATTCGTCTCTTACTTTAACATCGGCGGCAAGCGAACCTGCCGCCGATGACATCAATCAATCCAATCCGTATCCCAGTTCAGCATGTCCATTGGAATCATGCAGCCACCGGAACACTGGACGTACAGCCAGGTCGAATATCCCATGCGATCCGCCCTCACGCCACGGAACCATTCGCCAAGCCACTCGCACAGGAGCGACGGCAACGAACGACGACGCCAGAACGACCTGCCGGACGCATAATCGAACCCATCGTATTCGGCGATAGGGGAGAAGAAGCCATGTTTGCTCACTGTTTTTCCTCCTTGGTCCAAGGGATAATCTGATGCAACAGGTACGCCGCCGTCGTCAACTGGTCGTAGGCGGCCAGCACGTAAGCCGAATCGGGAGCGTTCCCGCTCCCAAGATTCGACAGCAATCTGACGGCCTCCAACGACTTGCCGACCACATTCGCGCACACGTCGGAATCATGGGCGTCCATCACACATGCCCCTCATCGTCGGCCTCCGTGTAGAACACGAAGTCAATGTCGTAATCAGAGGAAGCGTCGTATTGCTCACCGATTTCAATGGGAGTCAGCCCGCCCAATACTTCCGTGGTGAAATTCCAATAGTCATCGGAATGCGCATTGTCGTGCAGAAAGAACACCCACTCGCACCATTCGGGAAACGCGGACCAGAACTTCCGCCAATCCTCATAAGGCACGTAGTCGCCGAAATCATCGATACGGTAGACACCCTCGCAAGGTTCGAAACTCTTCTTGATGAAATGGCTCAAACCGGTGTTCGCCATGACTTCGATGTCATTCACGACATCCTCGCCAATCGGTTCATCCAATGGCATTGCCTTCAGCTCGTCAACGGTAATCATCATTCTTTCCTTTCATTCAGCAGCAGAACTCGTCAGTGAGTTCCACCAGTCTTTTCAACGACGTCCGCATGAGACGCGAACGACAGCCGACACCGGCCAGTTCCAGCCGGTTCACCATCGCCACGCGCACGGCCTCTCCGCTACTGACAGTGCAACGCGTCAGAAACCGGCCATCGGCACGCAGAACCGCATCCCGATACGCCTCCGCATCGGCCTGAGACCTGTGACGGCGCACGCGGATTGCACCACCCACATATTCGACAGTCCACAACGCGGCCATGTCAGTCAGCCTCCCCAAGACGGTCGAAAACCTTGTCATACGCCTTGCGCACAGCCGACAGGCCATTGCGGTACGCGGACATGCGATTCTCAGGAGTCGAAGACACAGCCAGGTCATGCTGCCAGCTAGCCGGAAACGCGATATGCTCCAACGTCCCGTCCACATCCGTCTGACGAACCTCGACATGCTGCGGGAACATGGCGTCGAACACCAGCACGCACAGCTCGAACGCCAGCCGCGTGTCCGCGTCGGCGACATAACGGAAATCATTCTCGGCCAACCGCCGCGCCTCATCGACGTCGAACGGCAGCGTGGCATACAATGCGACGAACCGTCCGACCGTCTCGTCATCCAGACCGCCGTCAGCGAAACAGTTTTGCACGACATCGATGAGATTGTCCCGCAAATCGGGCACCAGACCACACGCGCCGCCACGGATATACGGCACCTCGTCACGGCTGAAATGCCTCTCGAACCACTGCCAGCACACGTAACCCACATAGCCGGTCAGCTCACGCGGCAGCAAGTTGACGTCGATCATCGCGCCACCTCCTCGCCGTTAAGGAAATCAACGAACTTCCGCCGCGCCACACCATCGGCGTCACAGCCCAGCAAATCACTGCTGATGACGTCATAGCCGCAGCCGGTAACGAAATAGAAATACCAATCATCGCCACCACGGCTCAGCCAGCACGAACGCACATGCTTGACAAGACCGTCGTAACGGTCGCACTTGAACCATTCCGCTAGACCCTCAGTCAGAAGCGAGTCGAAACGGAACCGTCCGACGCAGATTAAGCTGTTCTCCTCATCTTCCACGCGCTCCACGGCCTCGTCATCCAGCCTGTCGTCAAGCGAATAGCCAGCCTCAAGCGTCGCCAGATTACGCAGCAGCTCATACGAGTCGATACCGTCGAACGTCTCATGCTCAACGATTTCATCCGCGTTGAACCAAGTGATTTCCTTATAAATGCAATCGTCGAATTTCATGGTATAATCTCCCTTGCAATTAGATTTGATTGATTGATTGCATGGCCGGTCGCAGTCCTACCTGAGACCGGCACTTTCACATTTCCCTTGTGCTGCCCCACGACAGCACCTTGCCGCCGTCCACCAGCACGTAAGACTCACCGGCATGATTGCCGACAGCATCAGCCCGCCACTCGCAGATACGCTCATAGCCGCCAGCCATACTGCCGTCTTCCATGCCGCACTGGGGGATATCCGACAGCGACGTGTAGCCAGCCAAGTCGGCCTGACCATAGTCAGCCGTCGCATACGTCTCACGCCACCAATTCCATTGCTGTTCAGGCGTCCCATGAGGGTCGGCCACCGGCACGGGATTGCACACCGGCGAACACGCCACGGCGAACGCCGCCACACCAGCAGCCAGCAGTCCAGCCAGCTTTACACCCTTACGCATTCCGCTTACCTCCCTTAGCGGTCTCGATATAACCAGGAAGCTTTTCCACGTCGAAATACATGTCGCTCGACACCGGGTCGGCATCATCCCGCCAAGCCTCAAACACGGCATCACGGTCAGCTCCGCCCAACATGGCGTCAGACACCTCACCATCGAAGTAATCCCGCAGCCACGCGTCCTCACGCCGCTCGTAATCGGATTCATCCAACACCGGGTAGTAGCGCCCATCCTTGATAATCATGTCTATCGCATATTGGACGACGGCCTGATCCGACAGTCCGCCATACCCGTCCGTCAACTCAATCGCATAGCCGACACCGCAGAACGCGCGCGGCACATAACCGTAATCGGACAGCCACCGCACGGCAGTCTCAATATTGCTTTCATCTAGCGCGTTATCGAAGTACAGCAGCCGCGAAGCCCGATACGTGTAATCGTTGAACACAGTGTCGGCCACGCGGATACCCCGCACCCATTCCAGAATGTCCGGCAGCACGTCATCGAACGACGGCAGACCCGCATAGTCGATACCGTCCCACGCGTACCGCAGTTCCTCGTACAAGTCGGCGTCCTCAGCCGTATCCTTGCGAATCCAATGCACATACATTTCTTTTTCCTCACTTTCAGATTGATTGATTTTCAGCGAGACAACGTCAGAGACAGGTCTGAATACCACAGCTCCAAGTCGAGAGCCTTAAGCGCCCTGCACGCGGCCACATAGTCGCCCGAATCCATGCATTCGCCAAACTGCTGCGCATAGGCGCACGTCTCAACGTCATCGGAAGATATGAAGTCCAGCAAGTCGTCAAGGCTGGGCCATGCGCCCTCGGAATCATCGACAGTGCATTCCTCATGGCTGTACAGGTGCCACGTCATACCGTCGAGATTCCAGCAATCCGACCCTTTGCCGTTCAGTATGTCGCCGAACGTCTCAGGCCAATCCATAAACTCGTAATCGGCAATGACACTCAGGCTTAGATTGTGCGCGTCATACAAGTCGGCCAACCGTCCCCAGTCGGCTTCGGCGGAACCGTGGTTGTACGCGTCCCATATGCCCTTAATTTCGTCGGCCATATCCTTGTACCCGGACGGCGGCACCGGACTATCATTCCCACGCATGTACGCAAGAAGCTCAGGCGACGGTGCTGTGATAACGTCAAGACTGGAACCGTCCAAACCGTCCGGGAACTCAGCGCCATTGCATGAATACAACTCCAGCTCGCCGTCGCCCAGTTCGGACTCGTGCAAACCATGACGCCACGCCATGACGTCGTAAAAATCGTCAACGGAATTAAACCCAGACATGATTACCCGCTTTCATAGAGATAGAGAATGTTGATAGCCGCCATACGACGGCACAGTGCGCGGGTGAGGAATCGCACCCCACAAAACCCCGCTAGGCCGCGCCATAGCCCACAGAGGGCTACAAGTCAGAACGGCAGCCGCCCATCGTTGACGGCATCACGAACGGTGTGAATGACAGCTCTACCCGCCGCATAAAAATGGTCGGCTAGTATGGCATCCTCGCCCAGTCCATCAAGCGCCCCAGCGTCATGCATTCTGTAGAACAGGTCAACCGCCATCAGATCAACGGCCTTATGCGGCCACCTGTCGTAAAAATCACTGGTCTTGATAAAGGCCACATAATCCACCCATGAGTCATGCCATTTTCTGTCATTGCACAGCAATAGCAATACCTCATTGGCAATGTGGCTAGTTCCGCTCTCGATATCCTTGATATCCATTTCAGTCCTCGCTTTCAGAATCATCCAGCTCGATATCGTGCATACGCGCGATAAACTCGAAGTTCTCCCGCTGTTCGTCGCTGTTCAACGCCTTGACTAATTCATCCAGAAAATCCTTGGCCCCCAGGGTTTCCAGCAGAACGTCATACATTTCATCAGTGGTCATTTCAATACTCCCTTTTTATTAGTTGGTTACATTAATTTTGATAGTGGTCGGCAATTTTCTTTTTAAGGTCAGCCAATGTGCGCGCCTTGATTTGCACGCCACGTTTTCCGTCGTGCCATTCTTCGTTGAAAACGTAGTCCCCACCACAATCGGGTATAAATTTCCATACGTCGCCCACACGTTTGCCGTCAACCGTCACATACCGAAAATACCCGTCGTCAACGGTATTGCTGTACGACGCGCACGGCGACGTGGTCAGGCTCCGAACTTTTACGATTTTTACAGCCATTTTTTCGTTGGTATCCATAATAAACCCCCTTAAGGTCTAGTGTTGATTGGTTAATTGCGTGCCACTAGAGGGTATCGCACCCCCTCATGGTCTAAACAGTGGCGAGATGGGCGCAACCCTTGCGGATTACGCCCGTGAAGATTTTTATCGGCTAACACCACTCGCTACAGTGGTGCAGAGGTGCATATGCACCCCCTATAGACTTTTAATGTCCGCATAACCCCCAAACGTAAGACGTTTGTGGTCAACCGCCCATAAAGCAGTTGACGGGCGCTATAGTATGTCTACCCTCGCAACCCGTTACGCCGTGGTTTACAACCTATGCCGCCAACCATGCTCACGCATGGCAAACATAGACATTGCCACCTATCTATCGGCCTATCCTCATTGGCGGTAGTCTCTCACACTACGCCAAACGTCGGCGGTACCCCCTTACGAGTTCTCGCGCTCAACATTGTCAATCGAGTTCACGTGCACTGCCTAGGCAAAACCGACACTATCGGCCACGCCCACATAGTGGACATTATGCACACACCCCGAAAAACGCCGCCACCTAACCCCCCAAAAAAAGGGGTGAAGCTCAAACTACCGGCTTTCGGTAACACTATTCATTTTTCAAACACTCGCAACGCTCACGGACTGGACACTGCACCTTGGCACAGTGACCATCGTTCCACTCATGGCGGTTTTCCGGCGCATACACTCGATACGCCCCCCCCTAACCGTTTCAGGCTAGGCTGTGCGGTGCCTAGGCACCTAACCGCCACGGCTTCATCTGCCGGTTGCTCTCAACCGGTTGCGAGTGGTGTGGTCTAGAGTGTCACACCGACCTTGCTAGGCTGACTGCCTAACCGGTTGATAGCCCTCACTATACACACCCAATCGGGTGTAATCAAATTGAGAAAACAGGCCACTACAAAACGTTGAAACAGAGCCGTTCTATCGGCGTGTCGCAACATGGGTAGGGGGTAAATGAAACGAAAAAAAGAGTTTGAGTAGCACAAGGAAAAATAAAGTCAAGCAAGATACTGAAATACGGACAAAAAATATTGAGCAAGATAGATATAAATAATAAGGAATACGACACAATGACGCGCATACGTACAACTGTACGAACGAACATTTGTACCATCGAACAAACGTTCCAACCGGGGCTGGGGGAGGGTCCTCCGGGTGAGCCCGTCGGGGCCGTCGGGTCAATGGTAGAAATAGTGCGCGCCGTCTGAAAAAGTCCGCGCATGAAACGTGACATGACAACGACGATGTTGGGTTCACATTGAAATTGTCTTCAGCATACCACGCGACACGCCGTATTCTACGCCGTTTTCATTGCAACGTTGATGCAACGTTAGGTATGAGTATGCTGTCGCATGTCGGAATGAATTTTGGAGGACGCATGGCGTCATTGTGGTTGTCGTTCCGGCAAGCGGTTCGGTGGTGCTCCTTGTCTCTTGGTTAAGGATTCCGACCGTTGGGACGTTTGTGTTCATAAGGAGCACCGCTAGGGACAGTTGGCTGAGTCTGGTTTAAGGTAGTCGCTTCGAAAGCGGCCGACTCTAACGGGTCCGGGAGTTCGAATCTCTCACTGTCCGCAGATGGCATCTTCCTAGGTAAGGTGCGATTCGGTTTCAAGTCCAATGCGAGAGGCTTGTTGGTACCGCCGTTTGATCTCGCACATGGTTCCTATCGCTCTTGTGGGAGTGTTAGTCGCGCATGGGTTTCTGGCTCTCTTGCCTATGCGTGGTGAGTTGCCGGTTCGAATCCGGCTGGGGACCCTTTGAGGGTGGATGAATCCCGGAATATAGTGTGTGTTTTTGGATTGTCCGTGAGATTGCGTCCATCCTCGTTTCTTGTGCCGGTCCCGCCCGGTGTCGCCTATATGGCTGCGCCATTTGTTTTTTGGGGCTGACTTGCAATCCTGTTGGCACAGCCTTTTGGTTGTCGGGTTCGATTCCCGAGGTTTGCTCTAGGTTTCATGGGGGTAGCTGTCCGTGAAACCGAAGGCATTGCTCGAACAGACAACATGGAACTTGTGGATGTCAAGAGGCTCCCTGCCTTAGTCAGGCGGTTGACGACCGAAGGGGAGGCACGGCCAAACGGGGCGCAAACGACCACGTTCCTTGCCGTTGGTGGTAAAAGCCAGTCCACCATGCCGCTGTCATGCCAACTTGGACAATAACTAAGTTGGGTTTGGAATGTTGGCAGAGTGGTTTAATGCAACTGTCCCGAAAGCAGTCGCACTGTGAAGTGCCGGAGGTTCGAATCCTTCACATTCCGCGTTGGGGAAGTAGTACTACCCCCGAGGGCAAGTGCCTACCGCTGGTGTTGGCTTGTCTGGAGATGAAAGCGGCGGACGCTTCCGTTAACGGCGACTTGGTGGGGGTGGTCATGCTTCATGGGTGTGACCGTCCTTGCATATGGCATTGGTGCAACTGGATAGCATGATGGTCTCCAAAACCGTCGATGTTGGTTCGAGTCCAACATGCTGTGCTCAGCCTACCCACAGGTTGTGGGAAAGGTCTTCGGAGTCGTCTTGCGGCGGCTCTAGTTTTAGCTGACCCGCCTAGTCTGCGGGAACAGTCTCCTGAGTTGCTGCGGCGGCTCTTGCTTTTGGATGTTTGGCAGAGTGGCTTATTGCACCACCTTGCTAAGGTGGCGACCGGGAACGGTTCGGGGGTTCGACTCCCTCAGCATCCGCGCGCCGTGGCTGGCGGTAAAAAGCCATTTTTGCCATTGGATTTCCTTATGGCGGTTTGGGTTAGATGCCGGGCAATCCCCATGTTTTGTGATGAGTGTGGCATGGGGATTGCCTGTTTTCTTTTGCTTTGGTGGCGGAATGGTAGACGCGGCGCACTCAAAATGCGTTGTCCTGTGACGTGAGGGTTCGATTCCCTCCTGAAGCACTGAGGAGCTGGTGATGACCAACGATTGGAATAAGTCGCATCGCAAGGAACGGTTCAATCCAGGTTGGGAGCGGACGCGTCGTGAGGTGTTGGATTATTACGGGTGGCGTTGCCAGTATCCGGTGATCGGTGATGATGGCGTGTTGCGTCCGTGCGGCGCTCATGCGAATGAGGTCGATCATATCGTTCGTGCCGAGGATGGTCAGCCTGATGATGATTCTTGGGATAATCTTCAGGTTCTTTGTCGTGCTCATCATTCTTATAAGACTGGTTTGGAGTCGGCTGACGCGCGGCGAAGGAAGAGGGTTGAGCGTGAGGAGGCTCGTTGGTACAGGCATCCCGCGTTCGGTTAGCTGAGGGTGAGTGCAGTGTGAATGGGTGTGATGGGCCTGTTCATGCTCATGGGATGTGTAGGTCTCATTATGATCGTTGGCGGCGTAGTGGCAGTGGTGCCCGTAAGCGTCGTATGAGTCGTGCGTGTCTGTCGTGTGGCTCTTTTTTTGAGACTGAGCGTCGGGACAAGGCTTTTTGTTCGGCTCGTTGTCGTAAGCGTTTCCAGCGTTTGAAGGCTGAGGGTGCGGCTCCCAATCGTACTCCGCAGCCGTTGAAGTCGGTGTTGTGGGAGCCTCGGTCGAATGCCCATGTCGGGCGGCGGGGGAGTGTTCCTACTGGTTTTTGGACTGCCGAGGACGAGTGGAACGCGTGTTCTCATACGTGTCCGGTTTGTGGGTTGCCGCTTGACCGGTCGGTTGATGTTTTGAGTGATGATTTTCCGGTTGGCGCTTGGCGTGTGCCGTTGGAGCAGGGTGGTGAAAACTCGTTGGCTAATCGGATTGTCGTTCATCGCAGGTGCGCGTAGTGCCGTAACGGGCTTCGCGCTTGTCGTCCCGTAATGGGGCTTTGCGGGGAGTGATGTTATGGGCAGGAAGACGAGTGATTCCGGTAATCAGGTTTTGGAGATTCCTGATGGGAAGTTGGGGCCTGATTTGCCTCCGGCTAACCAGATTTTCCCCAAGGGTGGGGAGTGGTTGCCGTTGGTAGCTCATTGGTATGAGGAGTATCGGCGTAGTCCGAATGCTTCGATGTTGCGTTCGGCTCCTTCCTGGATGGCTGTCCAGTTGGGTTTCGCGACGATCAATGAGATGCTTTCGACTCGTCGTTATGCGACGTTGATGCCGGTCGTGCGTCAGTTGTTTGACGAGTTGGGTTGGACTCCGGCTTCGATGCGTGCGTTGAAGTTCGATGTGCCGGAGGCTGACGACCATGCCGCTTCGGATGGTTCGAATCATGCTGTGATTCAGGATATCGATGCTTGGCGTCGCAAGATCGAGGCGGCTGGCTGACATGCATTTGATGATTCCTAACCTGACTTATGAGGATAGGCGTAGGAGTCTTGGACGTTTGGCGTTGTGGTGGGTTGAGACGTTCAGTCTCATAGGTCGCGGTGGTGCGACCGGTAAGCCTGTCACTCATAGTCCTGAGTATATCCAGTTCTATTTGAACGCCTATGCGTTGAAGCCGGATGGTCGGCGCAGGTTCAATCGTGTGAGCTTGTGGCGTCCGAAGGGTTGCAACAAGAGTGGCTTGGGTAATGATCTGGCCTTGTTCGAGGCTTTTGGCCCGTGTCGTTTCGACCATTGGGCTAAGCCGGGTGAGACGTATACGTTTCTTGGTCAGACTTACTATTATCTGCCGGGTGAGCCTGTTGGCCGTCCTGTCCAGCGTCCTGAGATTCTGTGTTTGGCTACGTCCGAGGACCAGTCGGGCAATATCTTCGATTCGATTTACTATAACTGCACTTCCGGCCCGTTGGCCCAGTTGCAGGGTTTCGGCATGGAGGTCACGAAGACCCGTATCGGCTTGCCGGAGGGTGGGGAGATTATTCCCACGACTTCCGGTGATGCGTCGAAGGATGGTGGTCTTGAGACTTTCGCGTTGATGGATGAGGTGCATCTGTATACGCTGCCGAAGCATCATTCGATGTATAAGACGGTTCAGCGTAATCTTCCGAAGCGTTCGTTGGATGCCGACCCTTGGGTGTTGGAGATGACGACGTATTTCCGTCCGGGTCAGAACAGTGTGGCGGAGAACACGTTGAAGATCGCGGAGGATATTCAGGCTGGCCGTTCCAAGCATTATAAGGGCTTGTATTTCGACTATCGGTATTCGACGCTTCCTATCGAGGATTTTCCTGATGAGAAGAAGCTTGAGCACGCGTTGTATGAGTCGTATGGTTCTGCCGCCCATTCGGATGATGGTAAGGATTACATCATTCTTCCTGATGGGCGTATCGAGGCCGTTGATGCCGATGGTTATTCGGTTGAGGGGTTCTCGCTTCGTGATGATGGTGTCGAGCCGGGGCCGTCGAAGGATGGTTGGGTTGACATTCATGGTCTGATGGGGCAGATTTACCAGCCTGATTCTGACCCGAATGATTCGATTCGTTATTATTTGAACTCTCGTGCGTCGAGTGAGGATTCGTGGCTTACGGAGCCTGCGATCCAGTCGCATTTGGCTTACAGGGATTTGTATGGCCGTGCTGTCGGCTCGTCGTCTCGTTTGGATGGGGTCTGGAAGGATTTCATTGACGAGGATGAGGAGATCACGCTTGGGTTCGATGGTTCGATTCGTAATGATTCGACCGCGTTGGTTGGTTGTCGCGTGTCCGATGGTTTGCTGTTTCTTATCAAGTTGCAGCAGCGGCCTGATAATGCGGACCCTGATTGGCGTGTTGACCGTGATGGTTTCGATGCCGCCGTGCGTCGTATGTTCGAGAATTACAATGTCATCGGCTGTTTCGCCGATGCGCATTTCTTCGAGTCGATGATTGGCGGCTGGGAGGCTGAGTATGGGCGTGGCATGAAGGTGTTCGCCCGTGGACAGTCTTCGATGATGAAGTTTTGGACGAATAACTGGTCGCAGGATATGTATCGTGCGTTGCAGTGCGCGCATTCGTCGTTTGAGTATGCTCCCGAGCCTGTTGAGGAGGGGGAGCCTGACCCGAATAATATTCTTTTGTGTGCCGACCCGCGTCTTGTGTCGCATTTCCGTAACGCGAAGCGGCGTGAGAAGAGTTGGGGCTATCAGATTCATAAGGAGACGCCTAAGAGTCCGCACAAGATCGATGCGTGCATGGCTGGCGTTTTGGCTTATGCGGCGCGTGAGAAGTATTTGGGCCAGTTCGAGGAGGATGGTCCGCAGCGGGTGATGCCGCAGCGGGTCTGGTGATTTTTGGAGTGTTCGTATGGCTTCCACATCTTCTAATATGCAAAGTCTTGTTACTGGTGATGACGAGCCTGATGGTGACGGTATGGCGTTGACGCGTCTTGCGACGCGTTTGCAGAATCGTATTCCTGACCTGTGTGTGTTGAAGACGTTTTATGACGGTCGCGAGACGGTTCCGTTGCAGTCCGTGCCGAAGGCGGCGACCACTACGGCCAGTGCCGTGTATAGGCGTTTTGTGGATATCTGCCCGTTGAATCTGGCCCATACGATTGCGGATGCGGTAATCACGTCGCAGCATCCTACCGGTTTTCGTCTTGTCGCCGATAAGACGATGCGGAGCACGGATGCGGATGACATGTGGGATAAATGCGGCATGGATGTCCGCGCGTTGAACATGTTCATGGACGCGTCGATCTACGGTGCCGCGTATGCGATGGTTCTCGGCAAGGAGAATCCTTCGTATATCCAACGATTGAGTCCGTGGAGCACGGTTGTGTCCGACGACAAGGATTCGGCTGTGGTGTATGGGTGGTCCGAGGAAGAGCAGATCGAACGGTTGACGTTGTATCGCATCGTCCGTAATGATGACGGTGAGATTCAGAGCATCTATTCGCGTACCGCGAAGCATGAGGTCAAGTCGCGCACACTGCCTTCCGATTCGGTCGATGACGAGGATACCGTGTATGACCTTGCCAACGACGATTCGAAGAAGCGCCCGGAGTTCGAGGCGCAGTTCGAGTGGGAGGGCCAGTCTTCCGGGGATGATTGGAGTTTCGCTGAGAAGTGCGGGTGTCTTCCTATCGTCCAGTTGACCACTCCTAACGGCAAGGGCCAGTTCGAGGCTTCCTTGAAGACGTTGAGGTCCATCGACCAGCAGCGTTTTCAACGGTTCTGCATTCAGGAGATGCAGGCGTTCAAGCAGCGTTGGGTGTCCGGCGACATGCCTGAGTATTACCAGAAGAGCGACCCTGCGGTCAAGGCCGGTAAGGCTCAGGCCGGTGACAAGATCGACTATTCGGAACTGTTCGAGATGGGTCCCGCCGCGTTGTGGCTGCTTCCCGCCGATGCGAAGATTGGCGAATCGTCCATTACGGATATCACGCCGATTGTGAATGCGGCCGCTTCCGATGTGAAGCTTCTGGCAGGTGCCACTGGCACTCCGTTGTCGATTCTTTCGCCTGATGTGGCTGGTTCCGCCGAGGGCGCGAAGCTGACGACCCGTATGCTGCGGTTGAAGGTCCGTGACATGAACATGAGGGCCAATGACGCTTTCGTGCTCCTATTGAAGATGGCGTTGACCGCTTCCGGCAGTAATGCGTCGGAGGAGCGTTTCGAGACGACTTGGGAGCCGTTGGAGCTTCCGTCCGAGTTGGAGCAGTGTCAGGCTGCGGCTCAGGTGAAGGGTGTTCTTCCTTTGAAGACCATCGCCCGTCGTTATCTGCATATGACCGAGACGGAGATCGCGGAGATGATTCAGGACGCCCAGGATACGAGTTTCCTGAATGCCATGGCGCAGCAGAACGCGGCTTTGGATTCGTCGGCGAAGCAGACTGATGCGACGATGAACGACTCGTATCTGGGTGACGGGTCCGGTTTGGATTCGTTCTCCACCGGCTCCGGTTTGGATTCGATGTCGTCCGATGGGTTGCCGTCAGATGATTCGTCCGACGTTATGGGGGTCTGATGGCCGATAGCGCGTTGGCTGCCGTTCAGGCGTTGGACGACCAGCGGGTGAAGCTGGTGGACGAGTTCGTCCGCAGGGCTTGGAACATGTGGCGTAGCCTGACTCCTTCCGACTGGTGGAATGATGCGGTGGCCGAGGGCGCGGCTGCTTATGTGACGCAGCAGCATATCGCGTTCGTGAAGGCGATGCGCCAGCAGGGCATCTCGTATGCGGATACGATGCTGCGTCTGGCCGGTGTGAACGGTTTGGGTGAGATTCCCCAATATGAGGTCGTCCGTGCGAATACGGACCCGTGGCAGGTCGCCATGAGGGTCGCCGACACGTATCGTACTCAGGCTGTGAAGAATCCTGAGATTCGACCGGCGACGTGGGATGAGATTCTGAAGGACGCCGACCAGTCCGCAGCCAACCATGTTAAGGCTTGGCTGATGTCCGCGAAAATCCAGTTGGAGAACAATGCGGTCACTGACGGGTATGTGACGCAGAATCGTGCCATCCAGTCGCGTTACAGGAGTTCCGGTGTCGAACGTTACAGGCGTGTCATCCATCCTGAATTGTCGAAGACGGGTTCCTGTGGCCTGTGCGTCGTAGCCGCCACGAACACGTTCACGAGGGCTGATTTGATGCCCATGCACAATCGTTGCAAATGTACGGTGGCTCCAATCGTCGGTTCGAACGACCCCGGGTTGAAATTGAACTCGGATGATCTGATGACGATTTACAAGGCCGCTGGCAAAACGGCTGGCCGTGATTATTCCACGAACGCGACGGATTTGACGAAGCTTCGCGTGAAGGTCGTCAATAATAGCGAGCTTGGGCCTGTGCTGCTTCGCAAGGATGCTCCGGTGAACTCGAATGCGCCGGAATGGCGTTTGCCCGACATGAAGATGACCCACGCCCAGATGGAGCGCATGTTCGCCCGTGCGACCGAGTTCAACGCCCGATACAAGGAATTGCTGAATGGCGACAAGGATTCGGTTCAATTCCGTTTCGATGGGCGTTCGTATGAGTTCAAAAAGACAGTCCACACTAAACAGGCTTGGCAGTATGTGAGCAGCCTGTTGGCTTATTCTCGCGGTTTTTTGGGACTGGCCGCTTAAGTATTAAGGAGATTGGGTCTTATGGCCTCTCAGGATAATGAAGTCGAATCCGAAAAGGACAAGACTGTTGGACAGGCCGGAACGGTCGAGGATTCCGTGAAGGATGCTCAGACCACTCCGGTTGACGAACCCGCCGTCGAGCATGACGCTCCGGCTGATGATAAGGGTTCCGATGATTCTTCCAAGCCGTCCGATAATGACGAGCTTGCCAAATGGAAGGCTATGAGCCGTAAGAACGAGGACCGTGCTTCGGCCAACTATAAGGCTTTCCAGTCCGCTGATGCGGAGCTTAAGGCTGCGAAGACGCAGATTGCGCGTCTTGAGGTCAAGGCGAAGTATCCGCAGATCACGGACGCTGTTCTTTCCGACCTCTGCCCCGCAACGGAGCCGGAGGCCATCGCGTCGTGGGCTGAGAAGTATGCGGCGTACAACCCGATTGACACTTCCAAGGTGGAGAGGAAACCGCAGCAGACTGAGGATGCTTTGGCCCGCAAGGTAGCCATGCAGGCCGAGTTCCCGTCCGGCACCTCGCATCCGAAACGTCAGCCGGGCGACGCTTACAAGCGTGTGATGGAACGTCAGAAGGCACGTAAGCGCAGCAAGTAGTTTCCTACTGATTCTTTGAAAGGATTGAGCGTATGACTCAAGAGATGGTTCATTCCTCCGGTATCGTCACCGTTGAGGAGGACAATTCCTGGCGTTATGGCGAGAAGAACACCAATGATTCGGTGTCCGTCACCATCGTGCCTGAATTGTTCAAGACCGCAGACAACAAGTATCTGACCGGTGTGGGACCGAAGGCCACGACCGTTTACATCCGTTCCGGCATTCCGCTGGCGAAGATCACTTCCGGCGCGAACGTCGGCTCGTATGGTCCGTATGACAAGCAGGCCACCGATGGACGTCAGACCAAGATCGCCGGTCTGCTTGAATCCATGGTGTCCGTGAACATCAACCTGTCCGGCTGGGATGTGGACGACCCGACCGTGGGCATGACCTATCGTGGCGACATCGTGGCCTCGAATCTTCCGGTGAAGCCGGAGGGTGGTGCCGTGTGGGGCGGCGAGTTCTACGACGTTGAGGATGACGTTGTGAAGCCGTTGTCCGCTTCGGCCGGCGCGGCTGGCACTCCGGGTCCGGCTGGCAAGGATGGTGCGACCATCACCAAGATCGAATTGACTCAGGACCCGTCGTCCAAGGCCATCACCGCTGGCAAGGCCACTTTGTCCAACGGACAGACCGTGAACATCACGATTTCCTGATTGACGGTCTTTTTACTTCTAAACATTTTGTGAAACCCACCCATCGCGGTGGGTTTTTGCGTATCTAAGGAGTTTTTCTTGGCTATTGACAAGACCATCATCCCGCCGTCCGAGGCGACCGAGGTCGCTCAGGCGGGACATGATTACGTGAACGGCATCCTGCCGTTGTCGAATATTTTCCCGGTCACTTCCAATGATGGTGATTGGACCGCTTCTTGGACCCCGGTCATTCCGAAGTCGAAGACCCGTGCGATGAAGCATCGTGCGTTGGATGCCGAGATCGGGCATACCAAGTCCGAGACCTCGACCGCCGAGATTCATGCCGGCCTGTTGCCGTTGTCCGGTATGGACCATATCTCCGAGCGTGATATCGCCAAGCATCAGGACGATACCGCCTATATCCACGATCAGGCCGAGGCGAAGTTCGAGGCTTTGGGCCAGCAGGCCGGTGTGACCGAGGAGTTGGAGCGTTTGCAGTGCTTGGTGACCGGCAAGGTGGTCATCAAGGAGAACGGCGTCAATGTGACATACTCGTTCCGGCGTCCGAGCAACCAGCAGAATGTGAAACCTACCACCACTTGGGATAACGACAAGTCGAACCCGTGCGACGACATCGAAGCCTGGGTGAAGATCATGCGCAAGGCTTACGGTCGTAAGCCGCACGCCGTCGCCACCACCGGTGCGGTCATCGATGCCATGCGTACCAACGAGTTCTTCCGTACTCAGGTGTCCGGCATGGATTTGGAGCATTCGAAGACCAAGCTGTCCCGTCAGGATGTGTTGGACGTGCTTCGTGCGCAGTCCGGCATCACTGACGTGCTTCTGGTCGATGAGGCTTACGAGGATTTGAAGCTCGACAACACCTTCGACATGGATGCCGATGTTTCCACCGCGTTCCCGGACAAGACCTTCATCCTGCTTCCGTCGTTCAACGATTCGTCTCTTGGCGCTACCCTGTCCGGTCCTACCGCAGAGGCCCAGAACTCCGAGTACGAGATCAACAAGAGCGTGAACGATGGTCTTATCGGCGCTATGTTGTCGCATCAGGCTCCGTTGAACTACGACATTTGGGTCAACGGCAATTATCTGCCGATTCTGAAGGAGGCCGTCTCGACCTTCAAGGCGGACGTGCTGGGCGAGTAGCCCTCTTGAAGCTTAGGGGGTTTCGCTGATGTCGAATGGTGTTACCGATGCCGTCGATTGGGTGGAATGCTTGGAGCTTCATTGCCTTCCCGACGCCGACGTGTTGAAACGGTATCCGAACGCTTGGCTCACGTACATGTGCCATCGTGCGGAGACCGTGGCGTCCACTTCGAGCACGAACTGCTTGCCACGGTTGAAGTCCGGCGATCTTGACCTTGAGGATTACGAGTTCGTCATCTGTTCTATGGTGTGGCGTGTCATCCGCTATTCGGATATCAAGACCGAATCGAACGGCACGTACCAGTTCACGCGTTTCGACCCGCAGGACAATCCGCCCGGCAAGGATGCGTCGCCGAATCTGTATCTGTCGAAAAGGGAGAAGCAGATTCTTGACGGCTATGCGAATGGGCGCGGTCCTATCGGCACCGTTGGCGTCGGTGTGAACCGTATCTATGGAATGTGATGCCTATGTCTCGTGAAACATGGGATTTGGGGCATCCTTACGATAAGTCCGGTTCCGATGCCGTTGTGGAGCATCCTTACAAGGATGTCACGGTTCCTTGGGTGAAGCCTGATTCGATTCTGTATCGGGACAAGGTGATCGTCGTGTTGTACACGGTCCGTCGTGGGCCTCATGGCACGACGTATGTGCCCGGCAAGGCTTACTGGTGCTGGTGTTCCATCGAAGGCCGCGAGCAGCAGGCTGGCATGTTTTCCATTTCCGGTGCCGAGGATAAGTCGCCGCAGACTTGGGGCGGTTTGCGTGAGGTCACGCCGTCTCAGGTCGCTGCCGTGGAATGGCATGGCGATATCCATACGGAGGTCTGGTATCAGGGCGACTGCTACGACGTTGACGGCGCTCCGACGTTCCGTCAGCATGGCGAGGTTCCACACTATGAGATGCATATTCGGCGTAACGCCGACTATTCGCAGATTCCTGTGGGGTTGCGTCCGAAGCCTCCTGAACCGGACCCTGACGACCATGTGTGGGGTGAGGCCGATGGCAAGAGTTTTCATTGACCGTGATCTGAGTACGAAGGTGGCCGAATGGTTCGGTCCGCAGGCCACGTCGGAGAAGGCCGACGAGGTGCTTGCCGATGCGAGGATGCTTGCGACCGTGCGCGCCGAGGGCCGCGACCCGGGTATTCCGGTCGCGAAGGACCTGAGTCTTGAGAAGCGTTACCACGGCATCGACACCGACGTGTGCCTTGACGTGGAGGGGCGTGACGGGTCGAACGTGGCCGTCGAACACGAGTGGGGCGCATGGAACGTGCAGCGCCGCCATTGGGTTGAGGGCCATCATGTGATGCGTGACGCGGCCCGTATGAACGGTGGTGTCTGATGCCGCTGATTCAGCCTGATTACGAGCGTTACCCGCAGGAGCGTCCGATGGTTGACTTCGATTCGCTCGTGTACACGCTCCTGACAGCCGGTTTCACGGACAATGCGGATTGGCCTGACGTGCATGTGCTCAACGAGGTCGATGTGGATGTCGATGCGTGGGCCTCGTTCTCGAACGTCGTGTTGTTCCATTCGAACGCTCCGACCATGGCTACCGGCAATCATTCGACCGGCGTGTGGGATTGCGATATCGACATCATCGTCGCCACGAACGACGCCGACCGCTCTTTCGGCTTGGCGCAGGAAGTGTACCAGCAGATCATGCAGTGGCCGCGTTACGGACGTACCGATTATGGCCGTGTGATTCGGATTGTCGGCAATCCCGGTTTTGGCAAGAGCGCCGGTGGCAAGCAGGCCACGGGCAAGAAGGTGAAGCAGTATTCCGCTTCCTCGTTCACCGTCCGCGCGGAGGATTCGCTTCGCGTTGGATGATTTTCCGTTTTTTCGTTTTCAAGCCTCGCCTCGTGCGGGGCTTTTTTGTAAGGAGATATGAGATGGCGTTTAATGACGACGCTACTTTGATTGCCACTTACGGCACTTTGTTCTACGCTCCGGTCGGAACCGCTCTTCCGGCTTCCGGCGCTAAGGAGTTCCGTTTGAACTCGGACACCATTCCAGCGGGCAGTGGTGGTGGCACTTGGAAGAATCTGGGGCATACTTCCGCCGACAACAAGATTTCGTTCTCGTTCGACGGCGGCGACGCGACCACGCATAGTTCGTGGGCACGTAAGAACCTGCGCACCACTTACGCCGATTCGACCTGCACCATCACCGCGAAGTCGTTGCAGTTGGATGGCGACACTCTGAAGCTGATCTACAACGGCACCGACGAGGAAGGCGGCGTCGGCGTGGACATCACCAAGAAGCCGCAGACGTTCAGCCTGTTCCTGTTGGCTCAGGAGTCCGCCGATGATGATTCGGACATCCGTTTCGGCGCTTTGTTCCGCAAGGTTTCCGTGACCTTCGATGGCGGTCCTGATTTCTCTGGCGATGATTTCGTTGAGCAGGGCATGACCGGCGAGGTCGAGTCCGTCGCCGGCAAGAAGCCGATTGTGTTCTTCGAGGCTTCGAAGATGAAGCAGTCCTGATCGAGGCTGTTTCCTCTTCGCTCTGACGCCGGACCCCCTGTTTCTCCTATCCGGGGGTTCCGGTCTTTTCCCGTTATTCGTTGACGGAAGATAGGAGATTTTCAATGCTTTCAGATAGGAGAAAACATGGTTGACAAGACCGTTGAAGAGAATACCGCCGCCGAGTCCGATGATTTCCGTATCCCAGAAACTTGGGCGGAACTGTGCGAGAACGAGCCGCTGTTCTCGCTTCTGCCGCCCCTGGCTCCTGCTGAACGCCTCTCGTTCAAGCAGGCCGCACAACTGCGCAAACTGTCCAGCATGGCCGGTTTCACGCTCAACTCCGACCTCAACGGCCCCGAAGCCAAGTCCCTGGACGACATCGAGGCGAAGATCGACGAGCGTATGGAGTTCGTCGGCACGGCTTTGGATTGGGTCAAGTCGCTGACCGACGAGCCGGACAAGGTTGACGAGTGGACGACCGGCATCGGATTGGATGAACTGTTCTGGCTCATCGAGGCGATTCTCATGTTCTACACGGACCAACTGGGAAAATCGATCGCTTCGAAGCGCAAGTCCGCGTCCACCCGGTCGAACTGACTTCCGACTTCCAACGTTTCTATGGTCTGGACATAACCGGCGCGAGGATGAATCCCACTCGCGCCGAACGTCTCGCGGCGGGGCTGATGGCAATGCCTGACAGCCTGTACAGGGCGCGGATATTGGAGGACGAGCCTCCAACCACGTCCGATGAATCCAAGACAGACAAGCCGACCGTACTGCCATGGCTTGGGTGGGATTCGAAGACGATGGTCGCCGTTGAGGTTCGCAACATGATGAACGCGGTGATTACCGCGAAATACGGGGGCAAGAATGCCAAACCGCATCCACTGCTCCCTCCCGGCGCTGACAAGGAGCCGCCTCGCCGGGAGAACGAAGGTACAGCGGAGAACTTCGAACGCATGTTCACGAAGTTCCACATGACCTGATTCTGAACAAACCCCCACATTCCCGTGGGGGTTTTCTATTTCCGTCTTTCTTTCTGGGGGTTGCCTATGGCTGGCGAGCATCGCGCCGGTACGGTCGTCGTTCGTGTCACTGCGGATACGAAGGGTTTCCGCCGTCAGGTCGAGGAGGCCGCACGCGGCATAAACGACCTCGACGTGAACGCGGTATTCGAACCTGACACCGCCCAGCTTGAACGCGCCTACCGCGAATGGAACGGCAAGAACGCCTCCATACAGTTCAATTTCAAACCCAATACGAAGAACATCGACCCGTGGATGAAACGGTTCGAACAGCAGGAGGAGCGCCTTCGTCGCGGACTCTCGCTCAAACCGGACTTCGATTCGTCCAAATTGAGCCGGGGCCTGTCCGAGTTCAATTCCCGCACAAACACGGCCCTCCGTGGCAACGGACTGTTGAACTCGAAGCTGATCGAAAAGAACCTCGACCAGACGGTCAGGGCGTTCGACGCCAAAGGCCGCGAGATGGCCGACACATCCTTCTTCAAGAAGTCGGCCCTCCAAAAAACTGAACAGCTTTCGTTCGCTACCGGCCTCGACAAGACCGTGGACGAATACCGCGAGAAGAAGATGGACCTGTACCAGCAGGTCCGTGGACTCATCAAAGGCAACGAACATCTCTCCAACGAGCAGATACGCCAATTCGAGAAACTGTCCAACCGAATCGTCAAGACCCGAAACGACATTCGCGGACTGAAAGGCGATCTCGCCAAGGCCACCCGCGAAGTCGAACGCCTCGACGCGCAACGCCTTGAGATGAAGACGCAGAAGCTCCCGACATCCGACCTGTGGAAGCAGGAGCGAGAAGCCGCCGAGCAGGTCACTGCGGTCAACAAGGCGCTCGCTGGTCAGGAGAAGGAGCTTGGCAGGCTGCGTAAGGCGCAGTCGTCGCTTATCGATATCGCGTCCGATGGTGATGCGAAGCGTGTATCGAAGATGACCCGTCAGGTGCGTGCCCTTGAGGAGAGCATCGTCACCGCTGGCAATTCGCTGTCGAACTTCTCCAAGGCCCGTGACACGGCTTTGGGACTGCATCAGAAGCAGGAGACGTATGCCGACTGGTTCAAGGGCCAGCAGGCCGCGTCGTCGCGTTTCGCGAAGGAGATCGAGGCGCAGCAGGCCGAGATGTCCCGCGAGTCGAAGAAGGCTAGGGACGAGTGGTCCCGTCCGGTTGACTCCACGGCCATCGCCCGCGAGCAGTTCGCGGAGTCGCGGCGTGAGGCCGAGAACCTTATCGACACGTATCGTGGCGTGCGCAAGGAGCTTGAGTCCGACGTGTCCGCCATGAAGCGGAACAACCGGAACTGGTTCGACCTTGACGAGTACAAGCGTACCGTCAAGATGCTTGGCGAGATCGATGACCGTATCGAGAAGCTGAAGAAGAGTCCGGTCACGAAGGCGACCCGTCTTGAGGGTTCCGATTTCCAGAAGCGTCTCGCCGACCTGTATTCGAGGAACGGCGTCCGTAACCGTCAGGATATCCGTCTGCGGTTCGTCGCTGAGAATCTGCGTGAGGTCAAGTCGAAGATCGAGGCGTTCAAGCGTCGCGGCGTCGATGTTCCGGTCACGTTGAAGGCCGAATTGCGGGAGATGTACCGGCAGCTGGCCTATTACCAGCGTCTTCTGAAGGATAATTCGAAGGCGCGGGTGAAGGTCGATGTCGAAGGTGATTTCGCCCGTCTGAACCGTGATATCGAACGGTTCGAGTCGCAGCGTGTGAAGGTCGAGTTCTACGAGGATGGCGCGGAAGAGATTCGCCGCACCATGCGGGAGCTTGAGCATAAGAGGCTTGATGTTCCGGTCACGTTGAAGGCGGAGTATTCGCATGTCGAAGCGGAGATGCGCCGGTATGCGGAGGCGTTGAAGGTTAATCCCGATGCGGAGATTCCGGCGAAGCTCCATATCGACAAGAAGCACGCCGAGGAGGAGCTGAAGAGGTTCCAAGAAAAGAACGACACCCTTGATATGGATGTCGATCTTGAGACCGCTTTGGCCCGCGCCCATCTCGCTTACTTCACGAGACCGCGCACGATTGACATTTTCGCGGAGTTCAAGGGCACTGATTTCGGCAAGATCATGAAGGGCATGACCACCGGTGCCACGGGCATCCGTGGCGTTCAGAACCAGTGGCAGAAGCTCGTGAACGTGTTCGACAAGTTCGATGAGGTCGTGCCGAAGTGGAGCATGTTGGGCGCTATCTTCACGTCCGTTGGTGCGGGCGCGTTGAACTTGGCTCGTACCGCTGGCAGTGCTGGCGCGTCTCTTGTGACTATGAGCAAGGCGGCTTTGGCTGCCCCGGGCGCTTTGTTGGGTGTTTCCGCCGCTTTCGGTGCCGGTTATGTGGCTGTCAGTAATTACGCGGATTACGTTGATGTGGCGTCCACGAAGTTGGGTGGCTTGCAGAAGAAGCTGTCCGACTCGTTCTGGTCTGAGGCGAAAACGCCGGTCATCGACATGATGAACGCCTTGGGTGGCAACGGGTTCGTTGACGGCATGGAGAAAGTTTCTTCCGCCGAAGGCAAGATAGCCGCGAACGCCGCGAAGATAATCGCTCAAGGCGAATATGTGTCCCGTATCAATTCGATTCTGGGCAACACTGTCAAGGGCGTTAAGTCTTTGAATCCTGGCGTTCAGGATGTCACGAAGAGCGTCATCCGATTGGGTGACATGACCAGCTCGTATCTGCCGCGCATGGCTAACTATGTGAGCCGTAACGCGGCTGGAATGGCCCAGTGGGTTGACGAGGCGGAGAAGTCCGGCAAGGTCACTCAGGCTATGGAGAAGGCCATCGAACAAGGTGGCTATCTCATGTCCAGCGTGAAGTCCCTTGGTGGTATTCTCAATGGCACGTTCGGCACGTTGGCCGAGGGTGAGAATGGTATCGAGAAGTTCTCTTCTCAGTTGCAGCGTGCCGACAAGGCTGTGAACGGTGTGAGATTCCAGTCCACGATCAAGGCGTGGGCTGATGGCGCGAAGGATGCTTCGAGCCTGTTTCATGATTCGTTCCGTGAGATTGGCGATGCGGCTTATAGTCTGCGTGATACAACGAAGCAGGTGTTTGTGGATGCCGGTTCGATGGTTTCCACCGGTATCGGTTCCGTGAGCAGTATGCTTGGCAAGTCGAAGACTGGTATCGCTGATTTCAGTGATGGCGTGTCCGAAGGCTTCCAGAAGCTGTTCCGTTCGATTGATTCCGCCCAGCCGATGTTCGACAGTCTGTTGTCGATGGTTGGCGAATTGTCTGATACGTTCGGTGGCACGTTGGCGAACACGTTGAAGTCGGCTGCTCCGACGATCAAGGTGTTGGCCGATGGCGCTTCCACCATGGCACAGGCTTTCGGCAAGCTGCCTGCGCCCGTTCAGGCGATGGTCGGCATGTATGCGACGTTCGGCAAGGCCGGCATCAGCGCTTACAATTCGTTGAAGCGTGGCATGTTGCAGAACATCGAATCCACGTTGCAGTATCGGAAGACTTTGAGCCAGTTGGGCATCACCTCGCAGGAGACTGCGATCAGTATGAGCGAGCTGGTTCGGGCGATGGCTCGTTTGAAGTCCGGTCAGACGGCTGGCGTGCTGACCGGCGAGGTTTCGAATATCCGCCAGATGGGAGCCGCAGCCGACGAGACCACTGCGAAACTGAATCGCATGAATCGCGCGCAGGCTGGCGGTTCCGCCGCCACTGGCGTTGCCGCTGGCGCTGGTTCCACCGGCTTGGTTCGTGGCGTCGGCGAGGCGGCTGAAGGCGTCGCCCGCAAGACCGGTTTGCTGAAGACCGCCTTGAGTGGCGTGGTCGATTTCCTTGGCGGGCCTGTCGGCATCGCCATCGGCGGCGCGACCACGGCGTTGAG